>Ga0098054_1000421_pt1 | contig 27850 bp, 31 predicted proteins | sample 16_taG_FD_75048 | JGI IMG/M metagenome (GOLD analysis project Ga0098054, IMG submission 75048) | Marine viral communities from the Subarctic Pacific Ocean - 16_ETSP_OMZ_AT15313 metaG | ecosystem: Environmental > Aquatic > Marine > Oceanic | place: Pacific Ocean | collected 2015-01-18
CATCCAACCGCGCGAGACCGCGATCAACAAGGCGGTGGAAGAGGAGTGGGCCACGATTGCGGAATTGGTGGCTGGAGTGCCGCCCAACGTGAAACCGAATGATTCGCATGAAACGAAGTTGCAGGTTTTCCAACAATGGTTGAGCCAACCCGACATACAAGAGAAGGTTCAGCAGGACGAAGCGTTGCAGGCTAGGGTTCAAAATTACTTTCAGCAGAGAAACTTCCAAATTCAGCAAAAACAAAATGCTGCGATTGGTCGTACTGGGGCGCAGCCCACGCAGTTCGGTCAAACCACTGCGGCTCAAGGGGGATAATAATTATGGCTCATCGAATTGAGGTAATAGAGGGATCATACGTCGTGATTGATTTGGCGACGGGTAATCGGGCGTCTGGTAGTTCGGACTATCAACAGAAGAATTTCGCGGAGGAATGGATTCGCAAGGCGAAGGAAGAAGCCGCTCCGCCCGAAAGGGCGCGTGACGAGAAGGGCAGGTTAAAGGGTGACGATCCCGATACGCCCGACGTCAATGAGGCATATAAGGGCGGCAAGGCGCCGAAGAAAAAGAAGGCTCCTGCCAAGAAGAAGGCGGCTCCCAAGAAGAAAGCGACCAAGAAGTGAATTTGTTTAGCAAGAGAAAGCGTTATGGAAGCATGGATGAGGAAGTACTCCGCGACATGCTTAACGCATTGCGGGAGAACGCGCATTTTAAAAACTTCGTGGAGCATCTACACGAAAGAAGGGAGACCATAATAAAGGCCATGCAAACCGAGAAGTCGATTATCTCGACGAACCGACATTTCATGGAGTCTGGGAAACTGGAGGCTCTTGACGAATTGTTGGACGATTTGGACATGTGGTGGCGTAACCTACTTGACTAATAACTTTCATTGGAATAATTAATGGATAACTGGTAACACCCATATGGGAAGGCACCTGAATGAGCGAAGATACAGAACAGGCTGACTCCACGGCCCAGCTTGAGTCACCGCAGGAAATTGCGGCTGACGAGGCAAACGTGGTGGATGAATCACCCTCTGACGAGGGTGGAAGCGACAACATGTCCTTGAGCGAGTTGACAACTCAACTGCTTGCTAGGGATGAGGAGCAAAAGGAAGGCGGGGAGGCGAACGTTGAAGAAACTGCGTCCGAGGAAACGTCTGAAGAAACGGAACCCGAGAAGATCGAGCAACCGGGTTTGGTTGCAGTGACCGACGAGGGCGAGACCGACAAGAAGGTTCTCTTGGAGAACTACGGAATAAACTTGGACGAGTTGGGCGAGGACGAGGCGATGAGCCTTGGACGCGCCTTGCGAACGGAGAGTTTGAAGCGATTTGGGCGGTTGACCGCGCAGAAACGCGAGGCGGAGGCTAAGGTACGCGATCTTGAAGGCAAGGCGACGACCGATGGCGAGTCAAATTCCGTAATTGGAGGGGATGACCCGATGTCCGAGGTATGGACGGCGGAGACCCTGCAAAAGAAAGAGGCCGACCTTCAAGCCATCGAGGATTGGACTGAGGATGCTTTGCAATCTGAAGCTCAGTACGATGATGACGGGGAGGAATACTTGGTCGAGGCGGATGGAAAAAGGTATACCAAGCAGGATTTGCTTGGGATACGCTCCAACGCTCGTAAAATGCTACGCAAGGGAGGAGCGCTGGACAAGCGGCAGGACTTCCTTTCCCAACGACAGCACTTCGACGGTGAGGCGTTGCAGTATTTCCCTTGGATGTCGGATGATAAATCGTCCGAGTTCGGGGAGTATCAGCAATTCGTCCAAAATCCGAAGTACGTCAAGTTGTTGGATTCCATACCTGAGGCGAACGTGTTCGCTGGGCTGGTGGTGGAAGGTAATTTGCGCGTAAGGGAGAGAGCTTCCGCCAAGAACGGAGCAAATGGACAAGTGAAGGAAAAGCCCGTAACGCCAGCATTGGCGTCTGCGGCTGCTCCCAAGCGCGTGTCCACCAGCGACGGGTCACGCATTCAAAGGGAAGTCAATCAAGCCAAGAAAGCATTCGAGAAAACGGGGTCCATCCAAAGCTTGGCCCGTCTTAGACAGGTTCAAGCTCAAATGAGTTAAAAACTTAACAGGAGGTATAGCAAAGTGGCTACAGCAACAAGCTATAACGTGGCAGGGAATCGTGAGCAGATTTTGGATGTTCTCACTATTCTTGAGCCTGAAGAAACTCCGGTGGTATCAATGGCTAAGAAGTTGCCCGCATCGGCAACTTTCGTGGAGTGGCAAACGGATAATTTGTCGGCTCCCGCCTTTGATGGTGTCGGTGAGGGGGAGGATGTAACATCCTTTTCCAATAAAGTAATCAATAGAACGAAACTCGGAAATTACGTGCAGAAATTTAGGCGCGAATGGATGGTTTCGGATATACAGGAATTGGTAAATACCGCTGGGGTATCCAGTGAAGTTGCCAATAGTGAAGCGAAATCAATGCGTGAATTGAAGCGTGATCTCGAATCTGCAATCTGTTCCGTTCAGGACAGACAAGCGGAAGCTGGATCGGGTACGCCGTACAAGACGCGCGGATTAGGCAAGTGGCTCGCCAATGGCGGCGCCGCTGGCGCTGCTCCGTCCGACTTGCCGTCGGCTTATCAATTGCCAAGCGCATCGTTGGACAGCACGGCCACCGTATTGGAGTCCCACTTCAATGCCGTCGTGCAGTCTCGTTACGAGACGGTCGGCAATGCTGGAGCGCGTTTGACCTTGGTCGCCGCTCCTGACTTGAAGGCGCAGATCAGCAACTTCACCCGCGCGGACACTTCGTCCAACGACAGCACCTACTCGGTGACACAGGACGCGACTACCAAGCAAGTAACCCTCTCAGTCAACGTGTATGACGGGGATTTTGGTTTGGTGAATATCGTGCCATCGTTGTTCAATAATCGCACTAGCGGATCGAACACCATCGACGACGATTGGGGTTACCTGATCGATCCCGAGCTTATCGGGCTTTTCGTTCTCAAGGCGGAAAGCAACACGGAACTGGAGAATCAAGGTGGTGGACGTCGGGGCTATACCGACGTAATTGCCGGATTGGCCTGCTTCAATCCTCTTGGCTTCGGCGTGTTCGAAGGATAATCTTAACATTAGGAGGATTATAAAATGGCTAATACTGACGTAACTCTGGGAGATACCCGCAAAACCACCTTGAGCAATCAAGAGAGGGCGCAGGGATTCACCCATAAATACACGGTAAAATACACCGACATCGACGAGGGATCGGGTTCTTCGGACACCGTGACCGTTTCCTTGGGCAATACGCCCACGGATTTCGTTATCACCAAGGCAATGGTCAACGTGACCACGGCCTTTGCTGGAACCGGCGCGTTGGCGATTGAGGTTGGAACGGACGGCGATCCGAACAACTTCATAACATCGACCAGCGTGGCTGCCGTCGGACCGATCATCACGGGTGCTGGCGCTACTCCGACCACATTGGCCGGAACCTTCGCCGCCGCCGCAGATGCATTGGAGGCGTTGTTCACCAACTCGTCCAGCGGATCACCCTCCGCTTTGACGGCTGGAGAGTGCGACATCTACCTTGCGATGCATTCGGCCAACTCGGTGGGATAACATAGTATTCGTACTTAGGTATAAGGAAGAAGGGGGGTGGTTTAATTCCACCCTCCTTCGACCGAATCAACTTATGAGCGAAATATTCATACCGAAATGGAAGGCTGGCAATGGTTCGGCGTACATGGCTGGACTTGAGAGGCACATACGCCACCACGTCGATTTGGAACGTCATGAGGCGAGCAAGCGGGCGCAGGAGGCTAACTTGGAGGCCCGAACGATGGGAAGCGCCAAGTCGGATGGTCTTGGTCAATTAAAATTGGTCGTGCCTGCGAGGGAATGGCATCGTTGGAACAACGAGAAACCGGGATGTTGGCAGGACAAGCAATTCGTGGACGAGTTCTTTCGTGATAATCCGCACTTGAGGGGGGTAACGCGGAAATGAGGAAAGTGATTTACACCGACGTTCAAGCAAAAGTTCAGCGGCTGATGAACTTGGACACTTTGTTGACGAGCGAGCAAAACAGCATACTTACCTCGGTGAACAAGTACGCCCGTAGGGCATGGGAGAGGGCGCCGTGGCCCGAGGTCACCCGCACCCAACAACGAGGAGTGAATGGTCGAGTGGGGAGCGTGTCGATTGACTCAGCTGGGGCAAGTTATACCAGCGCCCCGACGATAGCGTTCTCGACGGGTGGCGCCCAAGCGACTGCCACGATCAGGGACAATGCGGTGAACAGCATACTTTTGACGGAGGGTGGTGGTAATTACGCAACCGCTCCAACGGTAAGTTTCAGCGGAGGCGGGGGGAGTGGGGCAACCGCGACGGCGAACCTCACCTTCACTGTGGATTATGAGGGGGCCGACCCGTTTGTGGGTGATTTCTTCGCGATCTACAAGAACGACCCATGGAAGACGGCATATCCCGAGGAGTTGCCGTTTCGCTTGAACGAGGATGGCGCGATTGTGCAGAACAAGACGGACTCGACGCCGGTGTACGTTCATTACCGCAAGCGATTCAAGGACTACGTTTCGACCTCAACCGACATACCCTACGTTTTCGAGCAGTACGTCATCGAGGGAGCGATTGCTGATTGGCAATTATCCCTTGGGCAACAGGACAAGATGGCGATGCATCTACAAGTGGCGGAAGATTATTTACTGAGCGAGTTGGACAAGCTGGAGCGCCAGCAGGATCAGCAAGCGCATTCCAAGATACTTACACACGTCAACCAACAGAACAGGATATACTAATGGCAACACAACGAATAACTAACTTCATGACGTTGGTGCTGGATCATACGCCGACCCTAGACACCAATGCGTATGCCCAACACGACGTATTGTTCAACTTCGAGGCGGTCACCTTGGGGGCAGGGGCATCCGAGGCTCGTCCCGTGAGAGGCACCATCAACAACTTCATTCTTTTGGACAAGGATGACAACGGCAACCAGATCACGGTGTATTTCAGCGACTCGTCGTCGGCCAGCCTTGGCACCCTGAATGCGGCGATCAGCATAACGGACGCCCATGCGGCGACGATCTTGGGGCAAGTGGACACGGGGGCGACTTACGAGGATTTGATTGGATGCAAGTCGATCCAACCCTCGGCATTCGCACCGATTCCGTTCATCAGCACGGACGACAAGATTTACGTGGCTGGGGCATTGCGTGGAAGCGCCACGCCCACCCACACGGCATCCGGCATCACGATGCGCATAGGATTGACCATCGAGTAATGGCCTTCGTTCTCTGCATGGCTCGCGGAAGTCGAGGTGGCACCCTTGCCGCTTCGACCACCGTGGAGGTTGCCTCAACAAGTGGGTTTAACGTCGAGACGTTGGACACGACCTCCAACTTGGCGGCTCGCACGGGTGATGCCGAGGGATTCATAGCGTTCAACACGACGACCAACCAACTTTACGTCGCCGTGGGGACCGACAATGCATGGAACAAGACGAACGCAGACCAGCATTAGGATAGAATTATGGCAACTTTGGAAACGGCAACTTCAGCAACTCGTCCCGGCGCGCCGTCTACGGGCGACATGATATACGAGACCGACACGCAGAAGGTATCGCTTTACGATGGGAGTAGTTGGGTTTCCTACACCCCAGACGACGCGCCTTATCCGTTTGATACGAGTGGAGACACCTTGGTTTCAAAGATGCCTGAGTTCCATTTCGATGCGTCGATGATAAATGGTCACAGCGCAACGAACAACCCCGACAATGCGGATGGGTTTGATTCGGACGTAACCAATGGATCGGGGGGGATTTGGACGAGTCGAACAAATGGTGTGAAAACAAAGGTGCAGGGAACTGGCTCCAAGGTTCCCACCTACTATACTTCGGGAACTAACTCCAAGCCCTATATGCTTTCCGCCACCGACGAACTGGACATAGATACCGACACCCTGAAGTTTTCTCCGCAAAAGGGTGGTGGTCCATTCACGATGTTCGCCGTAATGGAAAAAACGGGGAGCAGCAGTACTTTGGCGCCGGGAGGGTCGTACTTCAACCGAGCATCCAACACAGCCGGCATTACTGGGCCAGCATCTGTTTGGCTGCATTATTCGGATGCAGATGACTATTTGGGTTACAATACTGGTTCCGACAATGACGATGCTCCCACCATAGGGGGTGGCGTGGCATCCTATGAATATACGAGAATGTTTTTGGTGGTGCGTGATAGTAGCAACAACGTTCGCATGTACGTCGACGGCAACAACACCAACACCAGCTTGGTTGGCACGACTTCGATGGGGATGGTTTGGTGGGATAATATTTTCAAGTCATGGACTTTCACGACCTCGGGGGATCTCTATGAGTTGGCTTACTGGCCCTCCGATTTAAGTGTGGCCGACAGGAACAAGCTGATCACTTACGTCAACTCCAAGTATGGGGCTGGAAAAAACTACGATGGATCGGGAACAACTGCGCGCGCAACTTTTAGCTAAGGGACAAGTATGCCAGCGAAAAGATACAAACTTTACGCCACCGAAAGTGGGTGGGATACCAAGCACGCCGCATTGATGACGCACTTCAGTATGCCGAATGATCGAGCCACCAGATATGCGGACAAGGAAGTTGTGGCAAACGAATCGTCCGATGATCACGGCAAGTATATAATGCCCGTCGTGCAAGAAGGTCCATATGATGCCAGAGACCAGTTTTCAAGTGGCGTGGTGGATTGGAACTCAGAATGGAACGCTCCCTTGTGAGGTTGTTGATGATTGCCTTGCTTTTCGGAACCGCATCCTGCTCGATGCGTCCATTGTATGGGCCGCTGGGAGCCGCCGTTGGTGGCGGGGCGGGGAGCATAGCCGGACCGTTTGGAGCCGTAATCGGGGCTGGAGCCGGAGCGGCTGGGGGGCAATTATTAGCTGGCGATCAAGAGTTGAAGAAAGCCCATCAAACCATATCGGCGCTGTCAAAAGGTGACGTGCAAGCCCTTATTGACTCGGGGTTAGGTACTCAAAAAGGATTCGTCGAGAATGCAATCGACACGGTGATGGACACGATAAAGTTGGTTTGCATCGGGCTTATCCTATGGAACGTGGTTCCAATTCTTTATACACGATACATTCACAAGAAACATACCAATGGAAGCGCTGAAAAAATTAAAAGCTGAGTTCGACAAGTTGAGCAAACGCAACAAGTCGCTGGTCATTATCGGGCTGGCTACAGCCGTTTTCTTTCTACTGGAGATAATCCGATGAATTTAGATGCAATAGACTTGGGGATCGTCGAACTCCTGATGATGGTATTCATGGGGTTGCTTGGTTATTTGTGGCGGTCGCAAGCCAGCGACGTAAAGCAAACCTCGGTGGACTTGAACCAATTGTCGATCAAGTTCGCAAAGCACGAAGGGAGTACTTTGGCTACTAATCAAACGTTATTTAACAACATAGAGGAACTAAAGGAATCCATCCAACGAGTGGAAAATTTACTACTGGTTGGAAAAACCAAGCAATGATGGAGTTCGCTCACGAATTGGTTCTAGCTGGTATCGCCTTGGTTATCGGCGCGATTTCATGGGTGCTTCGCAAGGAACACTCCAGACTTGAGGCTTTGGAAGCCGAGCAAGTTGGGCTGAATGAACGATTGTCTACGGCGGTTAAGAATAACGCGATGAACGAAGTCGCTGATCGTGAATGGCGCAAGCGAGTGGAGGAGAATCACAAAGGACTCTTGAAGGCTGATGAGGACAGGCGGGGAGATGCCCGCAAGATTTACGACAAGATCGAAGAAATGAAGGCTAAACTACAAGCTGAGATTCAACGCTTGGCTGAGAAAATTGCGGGGAAATAAATCATGACCACCACTTTAACTGCGGCTACGCTGACGGTGACGCTCAAGGAGAGCATAGAACTTAACGGAGTGGAGCAAGGAGCCACCAACACAAAGACGATAGCCTCGATCAACGAGGTATCGAAGCGCATCGTTACGGTGACCACGACTGAGGCCGAGGTGGTTGCGTTTCATGCGTCAGCCATTGCATCGGGAACCTTCCTGGAGGGCGACGTTCGGTACATGAGGTTCACCAACTTGGACGATACCAACTTCATTACGCTGACCTTCAAGAACGAGAACGACGACGAGTTCGCCGTCAAGGTGGACGCAGGACACAGCTTCATTTATCCCGGCGATAACTCGGGTGGCGTGGTCGATACGATGGACGGTATAGCGGGGGGGGGCTTGACGGTATCTCTTGGTGATTTGGTAAACGTCACGGCCGACGCGGACACGGCGTCCTGCGACATGGAGATTTTCGTGGCTTGCGTATAAGGGATTGAAATGACGGTTCGTTACGAGAAAACCAGCCCGCTTGACACGGCCTTGGCCGCCGATGGCGACAATGGGTTTATCGGGCTGGACAGTCACACCGATTCCACGCTCTTGAAGAAAGGCTTTTTACAGGAGTCCCAGAATAACCGCCTGGACGAATCAATGGGTATCGCTCGGGGCCGCAAGGGGATGAAGCGAATATCCGCCAACAGTAACTTGCTGGCCGAGTCCGACATTGTGGCGACAACTCGATTTCAACATCCCAACGACGTGGACTACGTCGTGATGGCGGCCGACCAAAAGGCGTACTTCGTGGACGCGAGCGACGAGGACAGCATACTTACGACGGAGGTGGCTTATCAAACAAGGGACAGCGTGGTGGAGACTGCCGGATCGGACAGTCGGTTGGTGCAAGCCTACAATAATTTGTATTTGTTTCGCGGCAAGGGCTTGAGGTTGCCGTTCGACTTGGATTACACGGAAACCGTGGCCTATTCAGCCGTCACCGTGGGAACGGAAAAGATAACGATTTCATCTCACAAGTTTGAAACAGGTGACGCGGTGCAAGTAAGCACTACGGGCGGATTGCCTACGGGATTGTCGGCCAGCACGACTTATTACGTCGTGGACAGCGGAACCAACGACATTCAATTGGCGACTACGAGAGCAAATGCAATCGCCACGCCAGCGGTGGTGATCGACCTATCTTCGCAGGGATCGGGCAATCACACCATATCGAATTATCCCACCGTCACGCTTGGCAAATATCCCTTGGTCTTTGATGGGGATTTGACGAGCGGAACCTTCAAACGGCCCGAGTCCAGGGCCATAACGGCGGCAATCAACTCGGCGCCCATCGTCATAACAGCCATCAATCACGGATATTCCACGGGGGATCGCATAACGATCACCGACGTGGCCACGAACACGAACGCGAATGGGACGCACATCATCACGGTATCAACCGCCGACAAGTTTAGTTTGGATGGGACAACGGGCAACGGTACTGGATCGGGTGGGTTGGCGGTCACGGAGTCCAGCGAGTTGCCGCCCGCCGATTTCGGCGTGTATTCCCGCAACAGGTTGTGCGTTCCCGTGAATCGGGATGAAATGCAATACAGCGACGTATTGAGCGAGAGTAGTTTCCCCGCCACCAGTTACTTCAAGTTCAACGCCGGATCAGCCGACGCCATCATGGCGGCTTTGCCCGTGATGGATGACGCCATGTTGATTCTCAAGCGCCACAGCATTATGTTGCAGACCAGCATCGGCAACTTGGCAAACACGGCGATCACGGAAGTAACCCGACAAATGGGATGCGTGTCCGAGAAGTCGGCCATCACGGTGGGCGGAGCGGTCTTTTTTCTAAGTGATTCTGGGGTGTATTCCATAGATTTCGGCATACGCGGCCAGGATCGGGTGGGTACTCCGGTCACCGCGTTGCGGATCTCGGACAATCCGATCAGTCGCCCCATAGACGACGTTATACAAACGATAGACTTCACGGCGGCCGAGAAGGAAAGTTCGGCTATCTTTTGGAAGAATCGGGCGTGGTTTGCGGTCCCGATTCAAGGGACGGCGGAAGCCCGAGCGTCAAAGATATTGATTTACAACGTGAACTTGAAGTCATGGGAGAGCGTGGACGTTCCACCTGTTTACGTCGATGACTTGGTGGTTGGGGTCTACGGCAAGGCCCAGCGATTGTTCGCCGTTTCGGATAGCGGCAAGTTGTTGTTGCTGGACGAGCAATCAAGTGGAGTCGATGAATATGGCAATGGTGGAAGCGCAACCACAAGTTCGCATACCTGGAAGGTTCGGACGCGCGGGTACAGTCTGAACAGCATGGGAGAAAAGCGCTGGTTATACGGGCAAGCGGGAGCGGCGACTCATTCAAGCACAAGCACGACGGTCAACGTGGACGTCACTACGCAAGACCCCGACTCGACTGCGGCATCACACGCAAGTTTCACCACCTCCAGCATAGAGGATAAGGTAGTGCGCTTCGGACTGAGAAAGAGGGGTTACGCCCTTGATTTGACCTTTTCCGCCACGGGAAGCCCCGAATTGCGGCATACCAAGGTGGAGGCCATTCAATCGGACAGAATAATAACAACCTTTGAATAACCATGAAGATCACACCGGGAATAACTTTTGCATCGGGTGACACGGTAAGTCACACCACTCTCAACAATTTCTTGTCCAACGCCACCATAACGAGCGATTCGTTGGATCAAGTTGCCTTGGGTGATTCAGCCTTGGACAGCTTGACCAGCGGCGCGGATAACGTGGGGATCGGAGACAACGCGGGTACTACGCTGACGAATGGGCATAGCAACGTACTGGTGGGAACGGACGCCGGACAAGGACACGCAAGCGGTTACTACAACGTTGCCTTGGGTTTTGATGCAATGAAAGGTGGAACCGGGTCACCCGCTCACAACGTGGCGATTGGGGGGGCCTCGTTGGCGGCTCTTTCGGGTGATATAGCCAGCGATCAGAGTCATGGCAACACGGCGGTGGGGAATGGCGCGGGAAATAAGGTGACCACGGGGTTTTCAAATACCTTCCTCGGGTCTGCCACGGGTCAAGAAGTGACAACCGGGTGTTGTAACATCGCCATCGGCGTAAACGCAATGACCGATTTACCCACGTCCAGCGCTAACAACGTGGCGATTGGGTTTCGCGCCTTGGGCGTGTCTACCACCGCGAACACGGGAACGGTTGCGATTGGGATGGACGCATTGGCGAACAATACCGCGAATGGAAACGTTGGGGTTGGATTTCAAGCAGGGGAGAACAATACTTCGGGCGAGGACAATACTTACCTTGGGCAATTCGCCGGGTTTACAAACATAACCGGGAACGACAATACTTTTGTTGGTGACTACGCCGGAGTCTACGTCACGGGGAGTCAAAACACGGCAGTCGGAAGTTCGGCCCATGCGGACGCCGGGGACGCCGGACTTTCCAATACCACGACAGTTGGGTATGCGTGCAACCCCACGGCAAGCAATCAAGTGATGCTCGGGAATACTTCCGTGACTGACTTGCGTTGCGAGGACACTTCGATTGCCGCGATCTCATCTGACAAACGCATCAAGAAGAACGTTGTAAACAACAAGTTGGGGTTGGATTTTCTCAATGCCTTGAGGACCGTGACTTACAAGAAGATAAATCCGGCTGATTGGCCCGCCAAGCTGAAGGAGGCCCGCTTCAAGGGGAAGGACGCCGACCCACGGCCCAAGGATGACGAGGAAACTCATCACGGCATGATCGCCCAAGAAGTGAAGAAGGTCTTGGACGAGCAAGGAATCAGCGATTGGCGCGGTTGGCGGGAAGACCCCAACGGCAAACAGAATCTAGCCTACGGCGCGTTGATCATGCCGTTGGTCAAGGCGGTGCAGGAGTTATCGGCCAAGGTGGCTAAACTGGAGGCTAAATAATGAAACTAGGATATTGCGACAAGCCGCAGGAGCTTGAAAAAAATCCCGATGCTTGGAAGCACATACGCCGCATAACCGAAAAAAACCCAGATGCCTTTCAGTTTTGCAAGGCAATGTGGAATTTCGAGCATGTGTATGATGATTTAGTTGATGGAGAAAAGGTAAGTACAGAAGATGCGGCGAAAGCATTAAACGATTTCATCATAGCCCTTACGTGCAACCAGTTTTTTTTGAGTAACGCCGCATCTCTTGTCACGATGTTGGTGAGTTGTATCAACCGATGGGTGGATGGCGATGAATGGGATGCTCGCGGAGAAAAGGAAGCATCGCGCTTTATTCGATGCGGTGAGATAGATTTATTTCTACACGTTGCTTACTTAATTGGTGGTTGGGATCACATGAGAGCAAACAAGGACGTGAGAGGGTACGACAAAGTTTCAAAGGAGGATTAGTCATGGGATTATATGGAACCACCGTTCAACCACCACCGCCGCGAGATTACGGGCAAGAGACAACGGACACACTTGAAGCCCAAATAAAGTTGGCGCCGCAACTCTTTGCCAGCGAAATGAACCAATCCTATGGGCGCCCGGCCTATGCCCGAGCGGAGCAGAACATGCTATGGGATTCGTTGGTTGGGTATCAAGGCGGGCAAGGTGCAACGGGAGCGTACCCTACTGCACCGCTTACGGGCGGCACTACGGCCCAACCAGCGACCGTACAGGATGCCATATCGGGACTTTTCGGTGGTCAGCAAACAACTGGCGGCGGTCAGCAACCAACCGCCGCGCAAGGCGGCTTCACCACGGTGGGAACTAATTTACCTGCACATCCTTGGATAACGGGCAACCCTCAAGCGGGTGGAGGCCAGCAAGAAAGGCGTGGCGGTCTGCTTGAACTCTATGAGGAACACATCGCCCCGAGCTTGATGCGTCAGCAGGAGACGGCGGCTATGGGCGAGATCGACATGTTGCGTGAAATGGGACCGCAATTCATGGAGGCCCAACGCGCGGCTGATCCGGAATCCGAAAAGATTCGCGTGATGTTGCAGGGCAAGGCAAAGGAAGGCTTGGAGGCCGGACAATCCTTGACCAAGGAGGAATTGGCGGGAGTGGACGAGAGCGTGCGTTCGGGGCAAGCGGCCCGAGGCGAGGCGTTCCAGCGCAGTAAGCCCTCGATGATACAGGAAACTTTGGCCCGCTTGGGCGCAGGAAGGCAAGCCGAGGCTCAACGGATAGCGCGGGCGCAAGGGATCTTACAACAGACCAGCGCCGTAGATCCCTTCTTGGCCTTGACCGGGCGTACCGCTCGGATTCCAGGTCAAGTCGCGGGCCAAATGGGTACTGCCGGATTCGCCCTCCAAAGCGGGCCGCAAATGTTCAATCCCGAGAGCCAATACGCGGGAGCGTTGGCATCGGGCAATCAAGCCAACATAATGAACGCCCGCATGGCGACGGCGGCGAACAAGTCGTCCATGATGGGTGGCTTGCTTGGTGGCCTCGGTTCGCTGGGTGGCGGTTATTTCGCGGGCAAGGGAACGACGGCACTAGGAGGATAACATCATGACTTTCGCACCACCAAGACCACAAAGCATATACGGTAGATCGGCTCCGCCACAGGCGCAGATAGATTGGCGTCTCGGGGCGCAAACGGGCCAAAACATAGGGGCGGGCATACAATCCGCGATAGCCAGCTTGACCAAGGGTTGGGAGAAGTTCCAAGAGGACAAGGAGAAGAAGGCCAACCAAGAAGGGGCTGAAAAGGCATTGATCGCCTTGGGCGCGTCACCGGAAGACGCCAAGGGGTTCGCCAAGTTTCCCGAGGCCACCCACCTATATAAAACAGTTATGCTGGAGAAACAGAAGGTAGATGCCGCCGCCGAAGTAACCAAACAAGAAGCGGCCAGAAAGGCGGCCGAGGAGAGCAGAGCGCAGGGCAAATACGCCGCCGATAGATTCAAGGAAGCCCGAGAAATCGTTCCCGATCTCATGATAAAGGACGATCAAGGCAATGCGCGGCTAGATCCCTTTGAAATAGGGCAGTTGCATCCCGACTTGCAAAAGGCGGTGTTAAATTTGCCCGATGAAACCGTTAGCTCTGCATTTCAAAACAAGGAAGGCTATCGAGATATGCTGAAATTTGCTGCAAAAGGAAAAGAGGGTTTCAATGATATAAAGAAAAACCCCGCTGCTCATAAAGCTTGGAAGGATCTACCCGATGCGGAAAAAAACAGGTTGATTAGGGAACGACCCACCACAATAATCATTGGCGGCACACCCCAAGCCGCCGCCTATGCCGCCGAAACGGGTGGCAGTTTGTTGCCAGAGGGACGTGGCTTGATACTTGACGCCGAAGGAAACTTCAAAGCCCACTTTGACGCTAAAACCGACTCGGAAAGCAGATTCGGGCAGTTCAAAAAAGCAATTCGCACCGCGAAAAATGATCCGGACTACGAGCTTACGGAAAAAGAAGTGAATGCGTATTTCCTAGCCGATAAAGGAATGGACATGGACGGACTTAACGACCTCCTTCTTATACACGTAGAGGATCCGGAAAAACGGTTGGAAATACTGGAACTTTATATTGCAACAGGCGGACAGGGGGTTGGAGCAGATCCCGCGAACACGCCTTCCACGGGCGGCAAACAGGGCAAGTTGGAATTTCACGACGATTTAGAGATGTAGGCCGCCATGCCCCAGGTTCTTAACGAGGAGGAGACGGGGCTGGGGATTACCTTGCCCGAGAAAGAAGACCCCGAGCCATTGACTCCACCTGCGGCCGATCCCACGGCGGCCGCCCGAGAGGAGATGGCGGAGCGCCAAGTGCGTTTTGCCCAAGAACGGGCCGCCCGAGGGGAGCCCGATCCCCAAGCCGACCTATTTAGGCGTCAAGCGGAGGAGGCCAAGGCCGAGACGGACACGGAGGCCCGCCAGCGATACCAGTTGCCCGAGCGTGTGAAGATCGACCAGCCGACGAGTCTGGCCGAGTACATGCACAAGGATTTCGCCACTCAACTGCCTTGGGAGCGTGGATCGAGGGAAAGCCGAAAGCAGATGTTTCGCAGTTTCGTGATGCAGAACGAGGGGCTTGTTGAAAAGTGGAAAAAATCGTCCTTGGAAAAACAACAGGAGTTTTACGACACCTTCATGGCGAAGGTCGAAACGAAGTACCCCGAGCAATTTCAAGTCTTGGTTGAGCCGGAGCGCGAGGAGGTCACGCAACGAGGCTTTGGGGTGACGGGGCGATTGTCTCCGAAAAGGGAGATCATTCGCGCCAAGTACCGTCCATTGTTAGATCCCGCGCGCGAGAGATTCATCGCGTCGAACCCCGAAGTGGGGAAGTCGGAACTGGATCCGTTCTTCATGGTCGAATACTTCAAGGCGATGGAGAGTATGCAGGGGGACGTGACAAAAGATTTCCAAGAAACCCTTGAAGACATTCCGATTGGCGACGTCGGGCGGGCGGCACTAAGGGGAGCGGTTGGGACGTCCGCTGGACCGATAGTCGCGACGGCTGTACGGTACGAAGGCAACAAGTTCGCCGTCAAAATGGGTGAGCATGAGGATTATTCCGAGGAGCAGATCAAGGAACGGGCCATCGAGGCGGCCAAGCAACACGTCAAGGCGTTTGCGATGGAAAGAACTCTTGAGGGATTCGGGCCGGGATCGGTGGCCGAGACTATTGCCGAGTTCACGGGCATGTTGGCGGCGTTCGTGTTCGATCCGATCACCAAGACCACCATGAAGCCCGGTCAATGGGTGTTCAACAAGGGGATGGTGAAGTTTGCCGAGAAGAAAGCGGGCAAGGTTCTCGCCAAGGGGTCCGCCACGGCGGCCGAAAGGCAAATGCTCAGACTGATGTCTTTCAAAACCAAGACGGCGGGAGAGGTGGCAAAGGCCATACCCAAGACTTTTGGCGCTGGCGCGGCCCACGGAGCGGCGGTGGGGGCGAGTTACGGAATGTTTACTTACGGAGAACCAGTATTCCCAGATGCGGGAGAGCGCTGGGATTCGTTCATTGGCAAGGTGGGCATGGACGCCACAATATTCGCGGCGTTCGGAGGTACGATCCGAAGCGCGGTGGAGGCGTTGCGATTGGGGTCACCGTTATTTTACAAGACGAGGGTCAACAAGGTCACCAAGGAGCAACTGGATTTAATTGAAATCAAGAGAAACAAGCAAGACCGACTAAACGAGGAGTTGAGGCGGGAGTATGCCAAGGGAGACAAGGCAAACAAGTCGGAGATGGCTAGGCTCGAAAAGGAACTGAAGGAAAATAACTTCACGCAAACCGAGGAATGGTTTGTCAATGAACTGGCGAACGAGGCGAAGAAGATCGTGGACGCGGGCGGAAGATGGAGCCCCGAAACCGCGCAGATAGAATTTACGACACGAATGCCACGGGACTGGACTACATCGGTTCCGGGCCTTGGTTCGCGACTTCCAGGCAGGGCGAGGGTGGATGTCACGCAAGCCCCCAAGGTGGAGCCACCCCGCGAGACAAAGCCAGCGGAGGCCGTGGAGCCACCCAAGGAGCCCGTGGAGGTGAAGGAGGAGGTTGTTCCACCCAAGGAGGAGATTCCCCCCGAGGTCGTGGAGCCGCCCAAGGAGGTGATCGAAGTGCCGCCCACCGAGCCCGTGGGCGAAAGAACGCCCGAGCGCAAGGGCGTATGGCGCAACGTGGACAAGGCTGGAGACTCTAAACTGTCTTTGGTCGAGAGGGCGTCGAACATGGTTGAGGCTGAGGCGATTGCGTCGGGATTGTATGGTTTCAAGGCGAAAGGAATCACCGAGTCCGAACAGGCCACGCTGGATGCCCTCAAGCAAGAGTTGGCAGACGCAGGAATGGAGTTGAGGAAGGAATACGAGGTAGGACAAAACTTCCCGGAAGGAAGGACTGCGAAAGCCGAGTTCAAGTCGCCCAACGAGAGAACCGAGAAGTTCCGACTGCATGACGGAGAACATAGTGTGATTACCCGAGTTCACAAACCGGGCATAGAGAAAGACGGAAAACTGATGACGGGGAAGGACACACCCGACGTCGAGGTGACGGTGTTCCCAGCCAAGGAGGCCGCCCCGCCCGCCGAGCCCAAGAAGCCCGAATATTTTCGCGGGGAGTATGTCAGCATCGGGAAGTTGGGGAAAAATCAACTACCCTTGATCGAGCAGGGGTTGGAGCAAGTCAATGAGTTCGGTGATAAAATCGTAGGCGAATACGTCATCAGTCCATCGGGCGAACTGAGTTTCGGATCCGTCGAGGACGCGAAGGCCATCGCCAACAACATACGGGATAATCCGTCATTCGACCCGAAACAAGAATTTGAAACTCCTCCGACGCCCGGACTGATTCCCGCGATGAAGAAGTTGGCCGACCGCATCGACAAATGGGCGGCCAAGCAACCACCAACCGAGGCCCCGCCCGCCGAGCCGCCAGCGGGCCATAGGTCGTTTGTCGATAATGACAGGGGATCGCCCGAGAAACTTCCCGTTGGAACGGTGGTGCAGGTTGGTCCTGCCAAGCCACCCTATTCCGCGACTGACAAAGCGTTGAAGGGCATGGCCGAGAAAGGCGCGAGGATCAAGATAGACAGGAGTAATGGTTTCGAGTTGTCGGGAGTTGACGTGGCAACGGGGAAAAACGCATTCGTCAACGCCGCCAACAGGCAAGTGTTCGTACCCGAGGCCCCCGCCGAGCCCGGTGGGCTGATGGGCGGCAAGCAGAAGGGGAAGGAGAATTGGGCTGGCATCGTGAAGTACAAGGAGCGAGGCCCCGGAGTGGAGGAGATCCGCTTCAACCGAAAGGTGGGCAACAGGCAAGTCGCCGCCCAACTTTACTTGGCCCAACTGGACAACGGGAAGTGGATCGGGCATCTGCAAACCAAGACGGGCGTCAAGAGCGTGGATCGCGGAGGGGAAATGGGGCTGGTTGACTTGAATCGAAAGGACACCCGAGCGGAGGCCGCCAAACGCGAGTTGAGGGAACTTCTTAGCTCCACCCATCAAGTGATCGAGGGCAGGGCCAATCAATCCACCAAGGACGCCATGACGGCGTTGCGGGAATGGGCGGGCGACACGCTGGACAAGATCGAGGCCGAGGGACGACCGCCAGCGGAGGTGGTAGAAATACCAAAAGCATTGGAGTATTTGATTGATCAAGTTGATTACGAGGGTGGAAGATTCCTTGAGTCGGATGCGCTTAAATTATCGAAATCCGAACACGCCGAGATAGATGCCTACATGGAGGCAATCGACCACCCGTCGCGGTACGAACCTGGAAAACAAGTAGATCGTTTCATACAGGTGGCGAAGGAGATCGCGGCGCAACGCAAGGCGGAGGCCCCGCCCGCCGAGGAGCCCCCTGCCCCGCCGCCCGCCGAGGTTCCAGCCGAGGAGGCCGAGTTCGTCAAGTTCCTGGAGAGCCCCAAGGCGCAGACGGGTCCAGCCCCCAAGAAGGCGGACAAGAGGAGTGACGTCGAAGGCCCGGTTAACGTGCCGATCTCCACGGCCAACGGACCAAAGCCGCTGATCAAGGGCGAGGCCGTCCAAGGGGATGCGCTATACAAGGCGCTGGATGTCGTAACTTCCGCGACTACTGATAGACCTATGCTGAACGGCGTCTACATGAACGCCGAGCTTCAGCGGGCCGAGGCCACCGATGGACGAAAATTTGTGATTGTTCCTGCCAAGGTGAAGAAGGCGGGCATCTTCTACGGACGAAACAAAAAGAGCATCGTGGCCAACAAGGTGGGCGACGTCATAGATGAGAGATTTGTCAATATTAGCAGAGTCACTCCCGATCTTCATGAATACGATTTCGAGCCCATCGAGTTGACCGAGTTATGGAAGGTGCTGGACGGCGTGAAGAAGGCGGCCCGTCACGTTAATTTAGATTTTTTGGTGAAGCTGAGCAAAGGCGACAAGATAGCCGCCTTGAATCACACCCACTTGCAGGACGTGGCGACCGCCCTGCGCAAAGCTGGTTTTGAGAAAGCGGAACTGGGCATCAAGGACGCTGAAAGCCCCGTCGTTATCCGAGCGGGTGAAGCCTTGGGCGTGATCATGCCCGTTCGGGAGTGGGAAAACCCCCTGCACCGCCCCGTGGAGTTGAGCGAGTTGACCGAGGCGGGCCGACCGAGGAGGCCAGCCAAGCCCCCGAAAGGCCCCGAGGCCGTTTTCGAGCAACTGGGAGCCGAGGCCAAGGCCAAGATTGACGAGGCAATTGCCAAGCAAAGGGCCGTGGCCGAGGGAGGCCCCGAGGGCGTCGAGGCGTCTCCCGAGATACCTCTGAAGCCTCGGAGAGTGGAGGCCATCACCACGCCCCCCGACGTGGACCCGAAGACGAAGAGGCCCTTGAATCCCGCCGACATAAGGCGTTACCTTTCACAAGCTCTGGACATTCCCGTTCGCTTGGGCGTCAACCGCATGAAGGCCCTTGGCTATTTTCGCACGGGGGCCGAGTCGATCCGGCTGGCGGCGATCAACGACATAAGCACCTTGGCCCATGAGGTCGGCCACTATTTGCATTGGATCATATTCTCCGACGTACCGAAGGGGAAAATGGGGCCGTTTGGGCCGGGAGACTTTTCCAAGTTCACGCAATTTGAAGCTGAATTGTCCAAGTTGGGAGCCGCCACCAGCCGCCCGAGCTACACCAAGCAACAAGTTCGGATGGAGGGCGTGGCCGAGTTCGTCCGACATTGGATGGATCCGCACCTCAACGCGACCGCCGAGGCCCCCAATTTCAGCAAGCATTTCCGTGACGTCATAGAGGCCGAGTACCCCGAGACTTGGAAGATTCTCAACGAGGCCAAGAAGATGTACGCCGAGATCTCCAAGTACCCTGCCCGTTCCTTGGTCCGCATGATGATCACCAGCGGCCAGCGAAAGAGCAGGATGACCGCCCGCAAATGGTGGAGCCGATTCATGACCCGAGCCTATGACGAGAACTATCCGTTCTTCAAGACGCTGGACGACTTGGTGAAGTCCGGAATGCCGAAGGAGTTGGCCGAGCCCATCGTGAGGGACATGACCAACCACATAGGCGGTACGCGCGCCCGCGCCGAGTATTGCATACAGCACAAGATGCAAAACATGGATGGCGAGGACATTGGTCCCGGCTTCCTGGAAATACTTTCGGAAGTACCCGACGTTGAATCGTTCTCGATCTACTTGGTCGCCGGACGAGCCTTGGAACTTCATGGCCGTGGAATGAAGACCGGGATCGACAAGGCCGCGGCCAAAGAAATTTTCAACGACTTAAAGAAAGAGTACGAACCGCATCGCAAGAAAATGCTCCGATTCCAAGGACAGTTGTTGGATCTGCTCGCTGACTCGGGAATATTGAACCAAGCAGACTTGGCCAACATGAAGGCCAAGAACAAAATGTACGCTCCATTCCATCGGTTCTTTGAAACCGTGATGGGACACGCCGAGGTCGAGACGGGCCGTGGATTGGTCAGCAGAGGGAAGGCCATCCGACGGATCAAGGGATCGGACGCCGAGATAATCGACCCGCTGGAATCCATCATCAAGAACGTATTCGCCTTTTGGGATCTCGCAGTCAGCAACGACATAGCGGCCCGTTTCGTAAATTTGATCAACAAGGCCCAAGGCGGGGGCCGCGTGCTGGATCCCGTCGTCAAGGGAATAGAGCCCACCCAAGTCAAGCCCGAGGAGGCCGCCGACTTCGTGCTGAAGACCGGACTTTTCGAGGAGTTGACAGGAGGAGTGGAGATTGATCCCGTCACCTTGAAGATGAAGGGAGAACAAACTCCGGAAAGAATGGGAAAGCCGGGAGTAACCAGCGAGCGCGACTTCCTCATTGATTGGTTCAAGAAAAATCCCGCCGCCCTCAAGATATGGCGGGCCGCCCGCAAGGGGAAGGATCCAGCCAAGGGAATCTTCACCACGTGGCGAAACGGCAAGGAGACACTTTACGAAACCCAGGACAAGGATCTGTACCAATCCCTGCTCATGATGAATCGGTCCAACGAAATCATGAACAGCAAGATCTTCCAGTTTTTTGCGTTTCCGGCCCACGTCTTGAAGGCGGGAGCCGTGGGCGGCTTGAATCCCGAATTTGGAGGAATGAACTTCTTCCGAGCCGAGGCTCAAGCCTTGTTTTTTTCAAAGCGGTTGCCCGGACGCGGCGGATATATACCCATAATCGACGGCTTCCGTGGCTTGGCCCAAACGCTTTTCAAGGGGAAGGACTACAAGGCCCTCATGAAGCATGGTGGTTTGTTCTCCAGCGAATACTCGTACAAGGGAAACAACTTGTCCGAAATACTGGAAGACGCCCTGTCCAACGATCCCAAGGCGTTGAAGGTGGCCAAGCGCATATTGAACCCCCTTAAACTGGGAAAGAACCTTTCGGCCGCCCAGACGGCGATTGAGAATGCCGCCAGAGCCTCCGAAATGCGGAACGCCTTGATGGCCGGGGAACATCCACGGGACGCCGCAAACGAAGCCAAGGAGATCGGGCTGAACTTTAGTCGACGTGGATCCTGGTCGAAGATTTGGAACGACTTGGTTCCGTTCTTCGTGGCGGGAATACTGGATTTCGGAAAGTTCGTGAAGATGCACAAAACCAATCCCGGCTGGGCCATGCTCAAGGGGATCGCCATGATTACGGGGCCGTCGCTTGCATTGTGGCATTACCAAAAGGACAGCGAAAGGATCAAAAAGCTGGAACCGTGGAGGAAAAATTTCTTTTGGAACATTGACCTCTCACACATTGCCGAAGAACTAAACCTACCTTGGATGGACGAGCTAGGAGATGAGTTCAAGGATGCTAGAAACGCTTTTTTCGAGGCATTTGGCATGGGGTCATCGGACGACGATTTCATATTTTCCTATCCCAAGCCCTTTCTGGCCGGAACCATTTACGCCTCGTTGCCGGAGGCTCTGATGGAACGGGCGGTCAACGAGAACCCCAAGGCAGTCGATGCTTGGTGGGATGATTTCTGGAAAGCATTGCCCGGTGGTTGGGAGGAGTTTGAAGAAACCGGAATCAATTTGCCATACGGCATGGTTCCCACCTTCGCCCGACCCACCGGAGAAATCGTCACCAATTACAACTTTTGGACCCAGCGGGAGTTAGTTCCCGAAACATTGCAAAACATAGAAGAATCAATGCAATGGACACATGCCACTTCGGAGGTGGCCAAGTTAATTGCCGAGAAGGCGAATGCCGTGGGCTTGAAGTGGAGCCCGATGCACGTGGATCACTTCATTCGCGGCCACCTCGCGGGCGCGGGTAGATTGACAACCGAGGCAATTGATTTTGCCATCATGAAATTGGCGGCCGAGGAAAACGAGCAACCAGATTTCGGGGCTTGGGAAAGAATCCCCATTCTTAGAAAGTTCAAGGTTCCTGCGATGGCCCCGTCCCGCGAGGTCAACGAATTTTACGAGGCCAGCGACAAGTTGAAGAAATTGTTCAATACGGTCGCCCACATAAAGGACAAGGATTTCCATAAGCACAAGGATTGGTGGAATGCGAACAAGAGTTTTTGGATCTGGTACAACGCACCCATGCACAGGACAAAGGGAGCCCGGACGAGGATCCAGGAAATCGACAAGGCGAGGGAAAGAATGGGAAAATACATGAACGCCATAAACGCAACGCAAACCAACGCGGCGATGACGGGCGAAGAAAAGGCCAAGAGGATGCTGAGACTGAAGGATCTAAGAGATCAACTGGCCGCCGATACCCTCAAACTTATTTTCCCCGAGCAGGGTGGGAAGGCCGAGCGGCCAAAATGAACTTGCCCATTCCTCAATGACTTGACTCACTTTTAATTCTCAATAGATTGTGTCTAGTTTCTATTGCTTGGTCGTCACTTTTTGCGGAGTGGCGGCCTTTTTTTAATGTATTTGCTGTATTTCGGTGGGAGTAAATCGTGAAGCCCAGTATTCATGCGGGTATGAATTTCCACCAGGGCAATATGATTGCAGTTTCCACGCAAACCCCATGAGTAAGCCATAGTTGGCTATATAAGTAAGGTGTGTGGTGATTCGGTAACTTAACTTAAAGGAAGGGTAAGGAAGGCAAAAGAGCTTTATACTCCCATGATTGGATAAAATGGGAGTAAATCCTTGACCCTGCTTTTGTGGGCGTGATACAACCACGCCATGAGCAATAGATACACCACGAAGGAAACCGTTTCACCCACCGGACGACCACGATTCATTATCCGTGGCCGCCGCCCCAACGGAGTGCCTGGGGCCAAGCAAATCAACTCGACCATCACCGCGAAAAAGGATCAAGACAGAGCCGCCGTCAAAGCCGAGGCCGAGGAGAAGATCCGCGAACTTCTACTGGAGGACGCGCAGTTCCAAACCATGCGGAAACCCAAGCCCACCGTTCTATCCTCCGAACAGATCGAGGACGCCGAGTTCGCCACCCGATTGCTCGCCCAAAAAGGGATCGACTCGAAACTCTCCGAGATCGTTGAACTGGGCATAAAGGAATGGCGGCCTTGCGACGTCCCCGCCATCTTGTCCGAGTGCAAATTACTCTACTTCGGGCATCGGGAAAAGCTGGGTAGGTACGACGATGGATCGGGGTGTAGCGGCATAAGTTCCGTGATCGAACGCCTCGGTGAATTTGCTGGCGGAGATTGCGACTTGAATACCCTGCGCCCGAGCGACGTGTCCGAGTTCTTCAAGTCGCCCCTGTTCGCAAACGAACGGCAATGGGCGCAAGCCAAGCGATTGTCCACCTTCTTCAATTTCCTCATCAAGCGGCCCGACCAAACCAGCGACGTTCGCCAACCGCTCATGTCCTTCAATCCGGCGTTTGAAATCGCGGCCGAAATGAAGACCATGTATTCCAAGGCCCCCAAGATCAAGATATGGAACATCCGGCAAGTGGAGAGAAACCTCGCCTTGACCGAAAAGCACTATGGCGGCGAGTGCGCGACCTACATGGCCTTGACCCTGTTCGCCGGGATCCGGCCCGACGTCAAGGACGGCGAGATCACCAAGATCTCCAGCCTCGACTACAATTCGGCCACCCTGTCAATCGAACTGGACGACACGAAAACCAAGATCCCACGACAAATCGACGTCTCCCCGAACTTGGCCGTCTGGCTGGACGTCTACGGAATGGATCCCGTCATGCCGCCTTGGGGAACTTGGAAGTGGCAAACCTTCAGAACGAAGTGCGAGTGGAGTCCCGACGTCACGCGACATAGTTGCATAAGCTACTGGTTGCAGATGCACAAGAAGGAGGAACCGCGAGCCATCTACATGTTCGGGAACGGCGACAAGATCCGCAACAAGCACTACCGCCGCAAGGTGACCGACGAGGACGCCGAGAGGTTTTGGAACATCGTTCCAGCCAAGGCCAAGGGAACAATGCTTCAGTTCACCGCCTAGAATTTGGGGTAAAATGCGGGTTTTCTGTCAACACGTCGCTAAAGTACCCCCTCTTTAGCGGCGGAGGAAACCCGCATGAAATAGGGGCTGGCGGCGATTTACTCGTCGTTTGTTTTTTTTGGGACGACTTCAAAATTTGGGGTAAAACAAAATTTGGGGTAAAACGAAATTTGGGGTAAAACGAAATCCGGGGAAAAACGAAATTAAGGATTGTGGTTTGTGTGTAAATTGCCCCGTTCGCAGATTCTTTCCGACTGATTTGCGTGTAAAAAGGGATTAATGGTTGACGGCTGGGGTCACTCTTCGGGGTGGCCCTTTTCTTTTAGCTTCGCCTTATAGAGTTTCGTCCACGGACTGAAGCTCGGTTCGTCTGCCTCGATGTGATCGATCATCTGCTCGATGGCGTGGTTGCAAACTTCGCCCAAGGAAATCCCGAGCCGCTCTGCCATCAATTCGGCAAAGTCCCGGTTCTTCTCCGTAAGCAGGATCGAAGTTTTTACACGATACGGCATCGCACCTAAAATCCACCATCCTTTCTTTAACGCAAGGGGAATATATTATATTCATGAAGAATAGTATTAGTTCTAATGAACACCATCAACCTATTAACCCCGTAACTGACCTTGATGGAATATATTCTACCCAGAAAGATGAGATTAGAACATAATAGCTCTGTTGATAACTTTTAATTGATTCGTCGGATTAAGTATTCTTTTGTGGTCACCATGACCCTAAAAACCAAACCACTCTACTCGGAGTCTTTGACCGTCAAGGTAACCCCGAAAATGAAAAAAACACTTCAGGCGCTGGCATGGGACAAAGATGATTCCGTGTGCCGTTTGATCCGCAAGGCGATGATGCAGACCTACCCCGAATTGAAAGCGGCTAAGTGAGGAGCGAGGTCACCGAGTTGCCCACCACGCTCGTCGGCGTGGACAAGATGATCGAGACGGTATGGCCCGAGAAGGCCGAGCGTCCATGCGTCAAGACCGTTCAGACTTGGGCTCGCAAGGGAATGATCCCATCCGTCCAAGTGCGGGGCCGAGGCCGCCGCTGGTTCAATCCCGCTCGGGTTCGGGAGGCCCTTGAGCGTCTTTAGAATAGTCGATCTCGAAAGGCTGTGGAAACTTTATCGTCACCTCGAAAGGACTCTTTATCTGCATGTTGTTTCGCATCAACATGCGACAATACGCATTGGCCCCCCATTCAAAGATCGTGTTCTGCGACAACCCCGTGGCGGCCGCGATCTGTTCCGCCATCTTCCGAGTCTCCGGACGAAACCTCACGCTGATCGGATTACTGTACTTTTTATCATCTCCCATACCCGAAACAAACGACAAGCCATGAAAAGAACGCAAGAACAAACTGGAATCATCGAGGCCGGACACTCGGTCAGCTTCCTCACCGAGTACGCCGACGTCACGGCCATAATAGAGTCCGACGGCGATATACTGCTGTCCACCTCCGAGGACGTGCGGCCCACACTCACGCTTGATCAATTAACCTCTTTCTATGGGGCCGTAAAGGCCCTCCACGCAACGCAAACCAAGGGAGATAAACAATGAGCTTCTTACCTCAAGACTACTCGCCGCCGACCACCGTCGGCAACTACATGAAACTAATGCCGGGAGCCAACCGCTTCCGTATCATGGGATCATTCAACGACAAACCACCCACCGCCGTGATGGGTTGGGAAGCATGGGACACGAATGAAGAAGGCGGGCGAATCCCGGTTCGCTTCCGCATGGCCGACTGCCCGCCCAAGGGTTCTTTCGAGGAGGACGCCAAGCACTTCATGGCCTACACCGTTTACAACGTTGGCCTCAAGACATTCCAAATACTGCAACTCACGCAAAAATCCATACTCGACGAATTAAACAAAATGTTTTCCGACTCGGATTGGGGCAATCCGTCCGGCGACGAGGGATATGACATTGAAATCTTTCGGGTTGGCGAAGGAAAGGAAACGAAATACCAAGTTCAACCGAAACCAAGGGCCAAGTTGCCCGTCGGCGTGGCCGAGTTGGTGCGGCCCGTAAACTTGGACGCCTTCTTTACCGGGGAAGATCCATTTGAATTTGAGTTGAAGTCAGAGGAAGAGGACAAGGGGCCGGGATTCTGATGGGCGGAAAAAGCGACGACACTTGGTATAATCGACGCCATCTACCGCCACAAGAGGTACTGCTGGACATTCCAGCGGAGGAGTATCACGCCCACAAGGCTCTTGGCCACACCGACGTGTTGCGGGTGGCCAAGAGTCCCGGCTTCTATCGTTACCACAAGGACAACCCCACGGACCCCAACGCTCGGGCCTTGGTGGTCGGCTCGGCCACCCACGTGGCTGCCCTTGAACCCGACAAGTTCGACGAGCAGTTCCAAATCATGCCGCTGGAAATCGAAGGCTATGGGCCGAGAAGCGGCCACTACAAGCAAGCCTTTGAGTTAATGAAGGCGGATCAACCGGAGATTCGATGGATCTCCGTCGCGGAATACGATCTCGTCATGTCGCTGGCCGAGTCGGCCTTGGGCCACCCCACGCTCAAGTCCTTCCTCGACCGCCCCCACACCGTGGAGGGTTCATGCTTCTTCCGCGTCATAAGATGCTACTGCAAGTGCCGCCCCGATCTCGTCGTCTACGGATCGGGCCGCGAGGTGGAGGTGCTGGATCTCAAAAGCACGACCGACGCATCACCGGGACCAAGCGGTTTCCCAAAGCAAATAGCCACCTGGGGCTACGACACGCAAATGGTGTTCTATAAAAGGGGCCTCGAAAACAACGGCCTCAAGGTGAAGCGGTTCGTTTTTCTGGCCGTCGAGAAATCACCCCCATACCTCACCGGAGCCTATGAAATAGATCCCGACGAACTGGAAACCGCGCGCAGTATAATAACCAAGGCGTGCGCAACCGCCGTCGATTGCCGCAAAAGGGACTACTGGCCGGGGTACGGCGAAAAAACACACGTCGTCAAACTGCCTCCTTGGAGGACGGGGAAAAATAAAAGCAAAAGCGATGGCGACGATACTTGGGCGACCCACATGGAACTGGTCAAGCGATTCGGTATTTCCGCCTCGCCGCTATACAAGTTGTCCCAACGCTTTCGCAGGGAAAAGAAGGTGGCGTGGAGGAAACTGGGGAACCGAATCCTCATCGACGTCCGCGACTTCACGAAGGCACTTTCGGAAATGAACTCCTCCAGCGTCAACGAGGCGAAAACCATCACCGCAACCCATAGGAATGATTTTCGTGCCGCCGGATGATGAGGAAATCAAGGCCAAGGGATATGAAATCACCGTGTCATACGGCGGCCAAACCGTCACCGTAACCCTTAGCCAAGATCGCCGCCGCTGGATGGTCAAGGCCAAGGGCTACCACGGTTACTTCACCAACCTGGAATCAGCGTGGAAGGAAGCCATCCACCACGCAAAGAAGAAACTTGAATGAACGACGACCCGACCACACACGATCCCGGCGACCTGTGGGCCGACAAGGCCCCCCGAGGCTGGGAACGATGCCCCAAATGCGGCGAGGAATGGGGAAAGGGAGATCCATCGGAATGCAAATGCGAACAAGAGAAGGAAGAAGATGCCGAAAAGTAACCATTCGACCAAGAAGAAACCGGGCCGCGCCAAGTGGTACAATCGACGCAACGTACGCCGAGAACACAAGCGCAGGGCGGAAGTTAATTATCTGAAGTTCATCGAGGA
>Ga0098054_1000429_pt1 | contig 27226 bp, 14 predicted proteins | sample 16_taG_FD_75048 | JGI IMG/M metagenome (GOLD analysis project Ga0098054, IMG submission 75048) | Marine viral communities from the Subarctic Pacific Ocean - 16_ETSP_OMZ_AT15313 metaG | ecosystem: Environmental > Aquatic > Marine > Oceanic | place: Pacific Ocean | collected 2015-01-18
CGCCTCAGCGCCCTGGAAGAGGACATCGGGATCTTTTGCTCTTGTACGTTGTAGAGATTGTAGAGCGAGATCACTTTCTGTTTGATACGCCTTCCCGAGATCATATCTATCGCCGGAGGGAACGTGCCATGTAGCACGGGGTTTAACTCCCAGCTCTCCGGGCGTCACAACGCCGGATCGTCTGAGGTCTGGCAGGATAGTCGGGTAGTCTTTAGAAAGATCTACAAGACCCCGTAGCATCTCGGGATCGAGGTCCCTGGCACGGCTTATATTACCTCGCCCGAAAATATGCACTGGAATCGGAGTGTCTGGCTGAAGCTCTGCCAAGGTCATCATCCGGCCACGACCCTCGTGGCCCACAACCCGCAACCCGTTGCTGTCTTCTTTCACCATCAAAAAGGGCGGGGCAATGGCTTCTCCCGCCTCGATACGCCTTGTGACCTCTGAGATAGTTCTCTTTCCTGACACGGCTTCTGCTGGCCGCGCTGGATTAAGGGACAGGAACTCTTTAGGGGTCATCCAAGCAACAAAGCCTTTGTAAGCTACGTTCATGTTGAGCGGAACCTGGCCTAAGCCCTCCTTAGAGTCAAAAACGACTCGGCCTGCCGTCATTCGTCCCTCGTAAGAGGCGGCATCTGTTGGAACAACGAACGCCGGAGCAGCCTCTTCTGAAGGCAGCTTGATCCCCAGCCGGGACGCTATGATACGTTTAGTAGACTCTTGACCTGCTCTGGGCTCGATTCCTTCAACTTCTTCTGCACGTTGAGCAGCTCCTGGGGCGTCACCTCTTCGGGGGGCAACCTTTCCAGTTTCATCCGCATCCCGTCCAGGTACGCGATCAAGTCCTCGATCCGCTCCTCGTCTGGGATCTGGTACTCTCGCATAGTCTGAAGGTTCCAGACCCTTTGCAAGATTTGCTGTACTGTCGGATTCATACGCTTTCCTTTGGGCTCTATACAAGTCCCAGTGCTTCTCGAAGACCTTCTCCACAGCTCTTTCTACTTCGTAATAGGCGTCGAGGTCTGAAAGAAGCTTCAGAAGCTGCATCTCGCCCGTTGAGAAGCTCTCTCCGTGACCAGACACTGGAAAGTGAACAAGCTCATGCTGCAAGACAAACATATACTGGCGGGCCGCTGCGCGAGGGTTCTTTGGAGCTATTAGAGAGTTTAGAGGATTTACAAAGAAGCCGTGAAAGGGAGTACGGATATGTACCCCCGCGTACTCCTTATCGATAGAAATACCGGTAGGAACATCCGCGATGTCCTTATACCGATCGTACACCCAGTACTCGTCCGATCCCTTCGCCGCTATCTGCGTCAGTCGCTTCACCTCGTCATTCAAAGAACCTAACGAAGAGTAGAAGTCCGTAATATCTGCTTCTGAGAATCGAAGCGTCTTAGGTTCTGATAGCTTTAGAAGAGAGGTTGCTAAAGACTCTGCCTTTAGGACATCTCCAAACTCGATCGTTAAAACTTGGTCGGCAAGAGCAGCAATCCCCGGACTCGCAACATCAGCCAACTCGCCTCGAAGATAATCTAAAAGAACTCGATATTCTTGAATAGCATAGTCATAGTCGTAGAATCTTTCTTCTGTGAACTTGTCTGCCGGAGAGGTGTATTTGCCGACAATCCTTTCTTCTTTTCTCCTGGAAAGAAAACTAAGAAGATCGTCTATGTTGTAGCCAAGGATCTGTTCGTGGTCTTTGTAAGAGCGAGATTCTAAAAGGGAGGGGCGACCTTCGCTGCTCTTAAGCCAATCATCGTGGTCTTTAAGCCTTAGCCCGAGTCCCTCCTCTACTTTGTGAGAGTGATAGACGCGATCCATCAACCCGTTACGCAGATGTATAAAGGCTACTCGCTCCCCCGGCGACATCCGGGTAAAAGCCTCTCCTACAAGCTCGTAGACATCAGACATCTGGGCCTGCGTAGCCGTTACTTGGGCGGTCGCTTTGTTAAACCTCGATGCGCCGAAGACATCCGCCCCTTCTGAGCTTTTATCATGCCACAACAAAGCAGCCCGAGATTCCCCTCCTCCCCCGCTGGCGGGGTATAGAGTGTTTTCTAAAGAACGGATAAGGTCTCTGGCTTCTTTGTTTGGTACGAGATCCAGCCCTTCTAAAGGATCTTCAGACACCTTTAGCGCTGTAATACCGAAGTAGTTTACATTCGTGTTGTTGTGGAAAAGCGCGACTCCCTTTGGAACCTCAATCTTTGTCGGAGCAGCAACGTCTCCACCAGCCCCGACTCTAAAACTATCGGAAATCTCGTTGATGTTCTCGGAAGTAAGGGTCTTCCCTTTACCAGCCTCAAGTTTCCCCTCCCAGATTTTTAGAAGACGCGCTCGCTCCGAGTCCTTTACCTTCGGCGGAGTGAGCTTTGGTCCTATTAAAGGACCGTCGATGTCCTCCAGGCGATCAAGCAAACGCTGCCGAAGAGGCATCGGGCGAAAGGAGGAGAAGGTCTCTCCTATCTCAACGGCTTCTTGAGCCGCGTACCAGCGCCGAATATGAAACTTAAGCGCGTCCAGGTCTTTCTTGATGTTCTTGTTAAAACCCTCTCTTTGTTTATTGAACGGATACGCTCGGTGAGAAGGGTCTACGGTCGGCTTCCAATCAATGAAAATGTCATAAGGAATGGTCTTATCAGAGAAGGACTGGATGTCTTGATTAAACTGAAACAATCCCGCCGAAAGGTTTTGATGCCTGGCAAAATGAGCCTTCTCATGCTTCTTCTTAGAAATCCAGACCTGGGCGGAGCCCCAGGAAAACTCAGCCTCTACAAAGTCCTCGTACTCACCCAAGCGGTCAAAGCTCCTGCCTAATAGAGGGGTTTTGTTAGGCGGAAGAATGTATGTCCAGTCCTCGTTGCCTCTCGTCTTAGAAGCCCCTCCCTGAAGAAAATGTACCTCTACAGAAGCATCGTGGATTAGAGCATTACGTGACAGGGTGTTGGGGACCGGAAGACTTCTTAAATCCTCCTGAGAAGAAACAGTCTTATAAGGATACGAGATCTTCCTTGTCTCGTCTAACTGAGCGTCGTAGTACTCCTCGGGTATACGAATACGAACCTCTGTTCCGTGCTCTAACTTAAGAGCCCCGGCTTCGTGCTTGTTCCAAAAATCAAGCTCTTCTTTAGGGGTTTGATTAAGAGAGCCTTTCCAACGATTATCTTCCTGGAGTCGCTTCATAGCGTCGTATCGATCGGGAATCATCTTAAGAGCATTGCCCTTGGCGTCCTTCTTAACGACAGCTACCTCAGCAGCAAAGCTATCTGCCTTGGTCGTGCTCACGGGAAACTTGGTTCCAGAGACTATGCTGTCCTGCATCTGCTTAGCACTAACTTCTGCAGTAGTAAGAACACCGTCTCGAATAGTTCTCAAGGAGATCGATTCCGCGCCCAAGAGAAACCCGAGTTTCGCGATACCAAAGCCGCCCGAGCGCATCTCTATGGGGATGTCTTTCTTGGTTCCCGCCACAGTAAAGAACGCATCCTGAACAATATCAGGAGACATGCCGATACCGTTATCAATAAGGGCGATCTCACGAAGAGTCGGGTCATAGCGAACGATAATCCGACCCGCTCCCTTCTCTAGAACACCCTTAAACTCGGCCTCTTTAATCGCATCAAAAGAGTTCTGAATTAATTCCTTTACTGTAACTTCGGACAAAGACCGCGAGTACATCTGAGAACCCAGAAGCTCCACCAACCGGGCCTTGTTGACCTCGATGCCCATCTCGCCACCCGCCTGGGCGACAATCTTCTCGGCAAGCTCCTCATCTGCGCCCGAGTAAAGAACCGTAGGCGCTTTCGCCGCGTCAGCGCCCTGGAAGAGTACGTCGGGATCAGCAAACGGAGACTTAATCTGAGTAGCCTCAAAGACAATGAAATTATCGGAAATCCCCTCCCCGTCTTTAATGTTCTTGATATGGATTCCGTCAAAGTTGCCTTCTGCTATCTCTATTCCTCGAAGGATTTCATGATCCAACTCACGAGACCAGTGCCTCCCCTTAGCATCAAATACGAAAGGTCTTTCTATCCTTAGGTGTGCCGGGATAACCGAGCCCCAGTCCTCGATGAGTTTAGACCACTTGCTGCCCTTTGCCTGCCCTGTAAGCAGATCATCGAGGAGGTCAGACAACTCTATCTCTTCCGCTTTAGCAGCCCCGACCTCTTTAACAAGCGCCTTGTGCTCTTTCGTAGAAACCAACCGCGTCTGAACAGCATACGCAGAAGCACGCTCTGGAGAGGGTGTGAAAAAGAGACCTCGAATCGTGGTCTCCCCGTGAGCACTTCCTAAAGCAGACAAAGAAAAATCCTTAAACACCGCTGATGTTCCGTGGTAAACAACCAGCGGCTTACCCTTCTCGTCAACGACCTTAGAATCACCAAACCAACGCTTAAATTCGGGGGTGTCTGTTATTTCCTCCGCTCTCTGTAGCAAGACATCTGGTTCCTCAGCCTTCTCTGGAGCCTTCTCCTTCGGCGGTCTTTTCTTGAGCTTGAAGGTGGGTTTTCCATCCACTATCTGGATCTTACCCTTCACGATCTTAATATCGTGCTTCAGCCACCAGGCCTTTGGGTCTTGCCCGTAGGTGTTACCGTGGTTGATGGCATAATCGTCCAGCATCCGAGCAATCTTCTCGGCCTTCTTTGCGCTGTACCCTGCGTCGATCGCTTGATCCATAAACTCGATCGCCTCGAAGGACATCGGGTTTCTAGGATCCAGCTCAGGTACGTCTCGGAAACCCCTGACCTTGATAGGCTTTACACGCTTACCCAGCTTGCCTTCCACGAAGTAGTGCATCTGAGCAGCCGCTATGGCACGGGCCTCGTTGTTAATCCAGACAGCCGCCTTAGCTCGCTCAATGACCTCCAGAAGCTCCTCTTTGGAAAGAGCCTTGTCCATTGTCTTGCTAAGCTCTGCAACCATCTTCTCGATGGCAGGGATAAAGGAGTCCCTCTTCTTCTGCCGGGCCTTGCCCGCTTTCAGGGCCTGCTTTTCGAGGTCTGAGAGCTTGGGCTTCTTGGGCGCTTTAACCTTGGGCTTAGGTGCCGCTGCCCGACGAGCCCTCTCTTCCTGGATTGCTCGGATATTGAACTTATGAAAGTCCTCAAGCTCCTCCCCGCGAGCAATCCGCTTACGATAAAAGCCCAGAGCTTCTGATAGGGCTTCGTCGGACTCCTTAGCTGCCTTCGCAAGAAGCGTCGGACCTCCCTGAGCCCAGGCGGCCTCATCTACCGTGACCTTAATAGGCTCTTCGACGGGCTCTTTTACTGGCTCAGGAGCCTTGGGAGCTACGGGCTCGTCGGGAAGCCTCTTGAGCGTAGTGACTTCGTTTTCCAGGAAGCGCATAAGGGACTGCTGAAGAGCAGCCGGGTCATCGGGATGAGCTTTGATCGCAGCGAGCGCTTTCTCTTTTGCAGCGGCAACCTCTTCTTCTGTCGCTCCCTTCTTCGCTACTCGCTTAGAGAAGCTCTCCGCCAAGTCATCTGCGATTTTATCCACGGCATCTGACGCGGGATCGATCTCTCCTCGCTTGATTTTCTGAGCGAAATCTTCCAGGTCCTGAGCATGCCTCGGATGATTGAAAAGCTCATCGTACCGGGTTGCAACTGTGCCGGCCTGCTCCCCCATCAGGACACCGGCTTTACGGTTTCCTGTGCTGAGATTCAGCCCTCGGGGGACCTTCGCGGCGAGGTCCATGTCCACGATATCGGGGTGCTGCTTGGACAGGCGCTTCGCAATCAGCTGCTCCTGGATGTCCAGCATGTCTGCAACATCCCCTTGACCAGGGAACTGCGACCGGAGGCGGCTTTCTGCCTCAGCAAATTCCTCGGTTCTATTGAGACGAGACTCTGCAATGATCCGAAAGTCTTTAGAGGCTTTCTTGAGGTCGGCCCTGCGAGGTGTCTCCAAGCCCTTCTTGACAACCCTCCCTAGACTGCCAACCGCGACAGTAATCATGTCGGGAGTAAGGATCCAGCCGGCAGTACCGCCTAAATACCACGCAAGCTGATCAAACGTGTCCATATTAGGGGACGAGCCGATGACATCCAGTCCTACCTGCTGTGTATTATCCCGCTGGGCCATTCCCCTCTTCCAAGCAGTGGAAAAGTTATCCCAGGAAGTAGACGGATCCCTGGGATCAAAAAGCTCAGACCAACCTGCGCCCAGACTTCCCTCTCTAACAACCCCAGCAACGCCGCTGTGCGCGATATCCACTATCTCGAAGCCGCCCATCCACCCGTCAACAGCTCTTAGAAGAACCTCGCCGTCTGTGTCGAAGCCAACGACCTCGATTCTCTGCTCTAAGGCGTCTCCGAAGAGCAAATCTCCTTGATATCCCTTGAGCTGTCGATCTGAGATACTACGATTCCCGCTCCAGTTACCGGTCACATAGAGGGCTCCTACGTCGCGAAGAGCCCTCTCCCGGAAATACTGAATCTTCTCCTCGTGGTTAGGTGCTCCTGCTTCCAGCTTAAACTGTCTCGCGTAGATTTGCGTCATGGCATCTACGAAGTTGTCCGTAGAAGCATGGCTTAGGAGACCACTGTACTCCTCCCAAACCTGCCTCTTCTGCTGACCGATATCGCTCTTGTCTAACAAGATAGAGGCGGCGATCATCTGGGCGTCAGTGAACTTCGCGTCTCCAGGGACAACATTCAAGCCCATGGCCAGGCTATCGTCCTTCTCCGTGAACTTAAACGAGGGATCGTCCAGCTCCATCATCGTGTTGATGTCACCGGCTCTGATGTACTTGTCCTGCGCCTCGATGCGAGCCACGCCTTCTCGGACAGCGTTGACACGGTCTACAAGCTCGGGTCCCACCCCTTGGAGAACAGCGCCCCCACGAATGGTCTCTAAATGAAGAACGGCGGCAGGGTTCTGGTTATCTACCCGGATCTTTTGTTCAAGATGCTCCAGGTTAATGCCCGCAGCCGTGAGGGTATCCTTGAATGTCTGCGCGGACGGGGGCGCTTCTAATCCGAGGCTCTTGACATGCTTCTGAATGATCTGGTCTGTCGTATCTGCGGAGGAGCTAGTTCCCAGCTTGAAGACAAAACTCCGTACATCAAGCTCCTCAAGAGCCGCCTGTCGATCTGCAGAAGCAGCCATGAGCATTGTCGCGGCCTTGGCTCGCGAGGGCTTCGCGTACTTCTTCGCATAGATCCCTTTAAGCTTCTCATAAGCCTCTTTCTTGGCATCTTCGAGCGGCAAACCGTCCCACATCCGAACAAAGACAACTGCCGCGTGATCATCCGCGAGTTCTTCCCAGCTACCCGGAAGCTCGTGCTCCCACGCCTTTGCCGCTACCTCTTTCTCCTGAAGCTGAATCTTCTCCAAGAGCTGATTTAGCTGCCTCTCTTCTTCCCCCAGCCGAGTCTGGTCTGCGGATAGCTGCTCCTGGAGAGTGGTAAGGGCGGTCTCTCTTTCGAGCAGCGCCTCCCTCGTCTTAAGAGCCCGATCATATTCTTCGCCCGGAGAGAACCCGTCGGGGTTCTCTTCAAGCAACGCCTGCAACCCCCGAGCGTCGGCATCGAGCGCTTGTGCCTGCTGATTAAAGGCCTCTATTCGCGGGTTAAAAGCAGTTGCGTCTGTTTCAAAGACCTGAGCACGAGTGTTGTAGTCCTCGATCAAAGTGTCGAGGTCCATCGGTGGCGCTTCTGGCAGCTCCACAGCCTCCGGTACATCCTCTTCAGCACGCTCTGCGCGGGGAACTGCGGAGACCGCTGTAGAAGCTTTTGGAGCAGGAGGCACGGTTACTCCTTGGGCTGAGGCTTAAGCGCGATGTTCTCAGACAAGTAAGATGCTTCCCGAAGTATATCAACCTGCTCTTGATTCTGTTTTATCTTCCGCTGGCGGGCGCTTCCGTACTTCTGCGCTTTCTTTAAGGCAGCAACATCTTCTTGATAGTCCTCAAGCCCCCTCCAATACAGCGCCTGCCTAGCATATAGGGCCTGATTAAAGCGGTTAAACCAACCGTCCAAAGCGCTTTGCGCTTCAGGAGACAGGCTTTCGTAGACGTTGACATCCAGGTCATCAGCAGGTCGCCAGTCGCTAAAGCTCCCCGCTTCCTTAGCGGTTTTCGTATACGCCCTAGCTTCTACGGAGGGGGTTGAGTAGGGTAGATCGTCACCGGCACGCTCGAAAGAAGAAGAGACAGTGGCAGCGCCGCCGGGGGCTGTGTACTTGCTGTAGAGATCTTTTCTATCGTCAAAGTACTTCTTGTAATGACCTAGCCACAGTCCCCAGTATGCGGTTGGCTTTCTAAAGCGATCTGGTTGCCCTCTATCTATCCCTAAGAGAAGCTTGTCCAGCTCTTTGCCGAGCGCCTGGAAGTTTTCTTCAGAAGCAAGGGGGCTTTCATTCAAGCTCTCAACAAGCTCTGCATCTGCTCCCGTTGTCGTATCAACTTTGAGAGAGGCGAGCGTCTCCCCGTTCGCTGCCAGCTCCTCTTTAAGAGTGTCGTTTTCGCGCAAAAGGTACTGGGCTCGGAGCTTGTTCTCTACCCGGTTCTCTGCAACCTGGCGGGCAAACTCCTCGTCTCCCATACCTTCGGGCTTGGGCAAAGAAATTTCCCTAACGTAAACAGTTCCACTAACGGGCGCAGCGGGCTCCTCTATCCCAAGGCTCTCAAGAGCTGTCTGCCCAAGCCCCTGGGTCTCGTAGGGATCTAGCCAGACCGATAAGGGTATCGCAAGCCCTGCGTCCATCTTCTTTAGCTCTTTCCTATCGCCCTCTAGTCCTCCTATTAAAGCAAACAAACTATAGCTTACCTCGTCGCCTATCTCCTCTCCTGCCTCTCTGCTCGTAGTCGCCTGGGCCTCAAGGAGGGCGACGGCGTCTTCTTTCTGCCGAATGGCCCTTTTTAGCCTCGATCGCTCTGCTCCTATGTCTTGAGTTATCAAGATCTGCAGGTCCGTTTTTCCCTTCTTCTTTGGGTCCGTAGCCACAACACGAACTTGGAGCGCTTCTGCCTTAATGAGCTTATCCCGGTACTCTCGGCGTCTCGCTCTAGCGGGATCTGCATACTCATACAGCTGAATCAGGCGATCTTGAGCATCGTATAGGTTCTGTAAGGGCTGAGAACCTGCTCCTGTGCTCTCCCCCGCTTTCTGAAAAAGCTCTAAGAGAACGTCTTTAGGAAAGCCCTCAGTGCCGTAGTCTTCTCCACGGAAAATATTCTTGCTGAGATTATCTCGCGCTTGCAGAGACAAACGCCCTTTCTCCTGAGAAGAAGCATTTCGCCCGCTGGGCAGATACCCTTCCTGAGCTAACAGATGTTGATACTCTGCTGCGTGAGCGAGTTCCCCGGCTTTCTCAAAAGCAAACGCGTTGTTGTAGTCTAAGGTAGCGTCTACCTGTGATTCCGACATATCAGGCCGGCTAAATCCTGACGGTCGAGGCGCTTTTCCCTCCCTGGTTTTCACGGGAGTGTCGCCATAGAACCACTTTATATCGCCTGCGAAGAGGTCTTTTGCGTATTCAAACGCCTTGATATCCTTTCCTTTTTGCGAAGAGCCCTCTTTTGTTCTTTCTAGGAGAGAGAGTTCTCTCGCAGGCCAGATCTCTTCTACGCTGTCTAAGTACTCGCCTGTCTTTGGATCAAGGTAGCGAACAGGGATAGATATTTTCTCCTGCCCTTGCGAGGCCCACTGCTTCGCGGCTATCAAGCGCCTTTTTCTACCGGGAGAAAGAGATCCCTCTTGAGAAGCCTGTTCATAAAGAGGTCCGAAGTCAACGTCATCGCCTGTGGAGAGAGCCTCGTCCATGAGATCTAAGGTCTCCTGAGGCGTACCCCCCAGGGCAATAGGAACAGGAGCCGCTAAAGCGGGCGTGTCCCCTTCTATTTTTGGCGAGTCCTCCGGCACGACCGTTGGCCCGAAGATCGGTTGCTCCCCAACACCCTTTGCTGGCCCGAAGATCGGTTGCTCCCCAACACCCTTTGCTGGCTCGTCCTCGAAGCCGAGGTCCCACTCGTCATCATCATCATCATCATCAAAAACAGCTACGGGCTTACCTAAGGGCTTACCTACGGGCTTACCTACGGGCTTAGCTACGGTTTCAACTACGAGTTCGCCTACGGGTTCAACTACGGGTTCAACTACGGGTTCAACTTCGGGCGGGCCGAAATCGAGGTCCCACTCCTCGTCATCGCTAAAGCCTGCTCCCAAGTTGGCCCATGTCTTTTCAGTATCCGCCACGGCTAACCTCCCGCTTCAACTTCTATCCCCACCTCGGGAGATTCCTCTACCTTCCCTTCTCTTCTTTTCCCCCAGGAACGAAGCCAGGGACCTTTCGGGTTCTTTCGCCTGGCTTTTCTTTCCTTTCGAGTGCTCCGACTGGGAGTTAGGTCTACGGGCAGGTTGGATGACGGGGAGTCTTTAGGAATATCGCTGACGGCGTAGGGATTCATACGCAGACCATCGGTCATGTCCTCTCCCGTAGCTGAGAGCCCGGCTTTAACTTGCTCAGGAGTTCTCCCCGGATCACCCCTAAAGATTGCTGCAACCGCGTCATACTCCTCGTCTGATACAGGTTTCCAATCTTCCTCAGATCCCTTCTTTCGGAACGCCAACTCAGACCCGTCGCGTTTATATTCGTAGGGAGCTTGCTGGGGATCTTCTTCGTCGCCTGGAAGAATGTCGGAAGCGTGCTTCGCGAGGCTTTGATCGAAGTCCCCCCCAGGCGCGAGCGAAGCCTCGTTCGCTGCTCTCCGCTGAGCTTCGAGTTGATCTTGTTCTTCCAGTGAAAGCCCTTCCCCTACATCTGTTGCAGTTGCTTCGGGCGAGACTGACGCCGACACATCGTCCTCACTCTCCCTAGAAAAGGTATCTCCCTCGTGGGGGGCTCCCATTGTCACCTTCTTTCCTTCCCAGTCCTTGGCGGCATAGGGATCGCCCGTGTCCTCCGTGTCCTCTTCCACGGGCTTGAGCGCATCCCTGAGTGCTCTGATTTTTTCGAGCATTGTCGCTCGTTTCTGTTCCCTTGGACTATTAAGCCTCTCGTAGTACTCTCTGAAGTCCTGGGACAAGAACGGCGCAACAGCATCTCCCTGCTCCCGAGTCAACCTCCCCTCTTCTTGAGCTTTTTCAGCGGCCTCCCTGACGCGGTTATACTCGAACTCAAAGGCTTGCTCTTTAGTAGTAGAATCAAACTCGCTCCAATCTTTTTTCCGAACTGCTGCGAAGTCTGCGACCGCCTCCTCTATCGAAGGAACCTCCTCGTCTACGACCTCCTCGTCTACGACCTCCTCGTCTACGACCTCCTCCTCCACGGAGGGAGCCTCTTCTGCAGGAGCCTCCCCCACGGGGGACCCAAAGGACAGTCCATCGCGCCAGTTCTGGTACTGCTCCATACCGATGAGGGTACGCTCGCTTCCGGCTCCGGACGGCTCCGCTGCATAATCTAGGATATTCTGTAGCGCGTTTCCTTTAAGCGCTTCAGAGGCACCGTCGGGCGAAGTATATATGATCGAGACAGGCGCGCCACCCAAGTTATTCCTGTCTGAGAAGCTAAACTCGTATGTTCCGCGCCCTTGCTCGTAAGAGGCAACAGACGCTTCCGTAACCTCCCCGTCGATTCCCTTGCGGCCAAGAGGGTTCTCGGTCAGCGTCACAGAAAAGGGAATAGGCTCGCCGGGAGCAGGGGCCTCGGGAGCAGCCTCCTCGCCTGAGACACCGGGAATATTGACCCCGACCTCCCCGAGGGTTTTGTATTCGGACACAAGCTCCTCAAGAGAAGCAATCCGAGGAGGAGCCCTCTTGACCTTTTCCAGACCATAGACATTACGAACAGTATCCAGCGGACGAGTAACCTCCATCCCGAAGCCATTCGTATCTGTATAGCCTTGTTCGTCTGTCATCAACATACCGGTTGCGCTTACTTGTACCGAACGCCGAAGATCCTCCATCACCGTAGGCATAGAGTTCTGTAAGATACCAGGAACCCTCTCTGCCTCAACCAGCGCCTCAATCTTGGTTCCTGGCCCGTTAGGGATCTTCAGCTCCGTACCGTCACCGAGCACGATAGGAACCACACCAAGATTATCTGCGTTGATATCCTTGACCCCACCCGCCAGAGTAATCGGACCCGTCGGTTCCACATCTGTAAACGTGACCTCTGTAGCCGTGAGAGGGTTCCAAGGACCTGGGGTTGGAAACGCTTCGCGCAGGCTGTACCCCTTCGCCTTGGCTCGCTGCCAACGCGCCCCTTGTTTTTCGCCTTCCAGGAGGGGGAAAGCAACAGCGTCGCCATTGCCGTCGAAAAACTGAAGGAGCCCTTTAGCGTCTTTCAGCGGCTGTTTTCTCGGGGCGGCGGCGATTTCCAGCCCCTGGGGGGTGTTGTAGAGGTCTTGGAAGTTCCGAACAGGGCGCAGGTGCTTCCCTTGCTCCTTGTCCAGTACAAACAACCCCTTGAGCTTAGTCGTGTCTTCTGGCTCCGTATGGTAGAGATCTGTCACCCTACCAGCAAAATAATCTCCGTTCTCGACAACCCTGTCAGAGAGAAAGAACCCCTTCGAGGGATCGTCCAGTCGCTGAACATAGACCTGCGAACCGTCTGTAAAGACCTCGAAGGGAATACTAGACAACCCCGTGAGCGCCCCGATGTCTTCGTACGCCTTTTCCTTTTTAGCCAGCCTGAAGTGCGAGGGAAGGTGCGCGGTTTCAAGTTCCCTGACATGGTTCGCAGGGATATAGGACCCGTCTGGAGTAGTTGCGTACAGGCCCTTATCATCGAGGTCTGGAGACATTCGCAGACTGTTCTTGAGCTTGAGCTGGTCTTCTGGGGACAGCTTGCTAGGATCAAAGGTCACATTTCCGAAGTAGCGAATACCTCTCTTTTTACCGAGGAAGGGCTTGGGGCCGTACCGGTCACTACCCGCCCTCACCGCTTCGCTCTTAGAGTTCATAAGAGCGAGCATTGCATGTGGACCGGGGATGGCCTTCCGCCTCTCCTCAGTGCTGACTACCTCTCCCGTGTCTGGATCTTTTATTTCTATGGTCTCGGTTCTAAAGGTCAGGACTTGGTGAGGCTCAAAGCCAGCAGTCGGCAACCAACCGCTGTTGTAGAGATCTTCAAGGTCCTGCATATATTCAGAGGGGAACTGAGTGCCCGGAGTGCCATCCGCCCGAGCCATGAGCCTGTCGTACTCAGTCCGATGCCAGTCCTTAGAGGTTTGATTGGTAGTGAAATCCGCAATGTCCTTAGCGAGTGCGTCGTTATCTACCGATGCTCCGAAAGCCGCGTTTCGTGCATTTCCCCACTGGGTGTTCGGTCCCATCATGTCTGCTAGCGCTGTAGCTTGTGCGGAAGTAGCTGTGCCGTCTGCTATCGCTTTCTGGAGATCTTTAGAGAGCTGCGTGAACGTAGCTCCTTGATCCATCAGCTGATCGTGGTCCTTCTGATAAGCAATCGACTCACCCGCGTACTCCTTAAGAAGACTGCTTGTTTGTGTCGCTGGTAAATGCTTGGAGATCGCGTCCATGAGAGCTTGTTTCTCAGCGGACCCTGCGCCTAACTTTCCTGCCCTTGTTAGAGCAGTGGCTGCGTCTTGCATACCAAAGTCCATAAAAGCAGTCTTAAGAGCCGTATACATCTGATAGTTGCCTACAGACCGTAGCTCTCCCTCGCTGTTTTCGAAGGTGCTTACAAGCTGTGCAAAAGCCCTCTCTTTATTCTGGCCACCGCCCGCCTTGTATGCTCGCCGCGCAGGCTCTAGGGCATTGCGGTGCCAACCCGACCGAGTCTGAGATAGACGAGTCAGGTTGTTATTGACATTCTCGGTTAGCCCCGCCACGATCTTCGCGGCTTCGGTCTTATTCGTCAGGTCAATTTCATAAAGGTCGGTCTGGGCACTCAGCTGGGCTCGTGCGAGGTCGCTCTTGACCTTGCGATAGGCAATGTCCTTTTGCGTATAGGCTCTAAACCCTTCCTTTTCGATACGGCTGATGGCCTTTAGATGCTCTTCAGCAACGCTGAGATAGTACCCGTGCAGACGCACCTGGTCCCTGGAATCGTAGGTAGCGCTTCCGTCAGTACCCTCTAAACCAGAGGGCATATAAGGATACCGGGAATTACCTACAGACATATCTCATCCCCCCAGCATTGAAGCAAGGCCCATCAGCCGCTGCGTGTTCGCTGCCGTCGCAGCTTGTTTATCTTCGGGCTTCTGTTTTGTCAGGCTGTCATACAACATCGCTCGAATCTGCTCCGCCTTTGCATCGACGCGGTTTTTCCAACCCTCGCGAGTCTGAGCGCGTCGTGCGCTCTCTGCATTAGCTATCTCTCCCAACGTGCCCTCAGGGAGCGAGCCGTCGCCGATCGCCTCTTGCATTGCACGACCCGAAGTAAAGAGTCCCCCGCCCGCTGCCAAGCGCTTCATTACCTCGGTCTTGCGGTCTTGCAACGCCCCTTGGGTTCGTGTTGCTTCCTGCATTAGAGCTTGACGAAAGGCAGCGTCTTCCGCCGTGGGACCTTTCTTCTTGAGACCCTGCCGCGCTTCCTTATCAAGCTTTGCTTGCGCTCTTCCAGCGGGCGTCATGCGGGTGATGGCTTGAGTTGCAAGCGCCGGACCTAGATTCTGAGCCTGCGTCAGGCCCTTGGCGGCGACCTGGGTTCCCAGCGCTTTTGCGAGAACGCCGCCCAAAGCTGCGGACATGGCTCCTCCTATTTCCTAAAGAATTGTGAGCAAGCGGACATTACGAATACCTAGACTAAGGCGCTGGTAGAACTTGTGAAAGAACTCCTTTGTATGAGTCCCGACAACCCTCTCCAGAGTAGCGTTTAAGATGCCCTCATTCTCGGTTTCCTGAGGGTCTACAACAGGGTGCATATATGCTGTGAGATCTAAAGTGTACCAGCCTGCTGTAACATCCAGGGCCATATGATTCATGTCCCATTGCATAGCGTTCTTTTGCTCTAAGACAATCTTGTCGTGAACCTTTCTCTTAGTCCCGGTTCCTGTAGAGTCTTCGATAGCGAGCTTTGCGCTGATAGGGACGCTTCTCGCCGTGTGAGGAAGAGCAGTACCATTAAGCCGCGCTCGAATAGACATCTCGTACTGCCTATTACCCAGAGCAGAAATCCCGCTCTCGATCAAGATTCTGTATCCTGAGAGGAAAAACGACCACTCCCAGAGCGCTACATTCACGTCATAGGGGATATAAACCCGGAGACTCGTGCCCGCCAGGGGGCGGTAATTCCCGGCAACTGTTTGAGCCGTCTCGCCGCCCGCGTCAGAGCAGCCGTTGCTGAAAACATCCGCCGTGTCGAGCACAAACTCCTGGCGTCCCCGACACACCTCCTCTGGCCAGACGTGCTCAGAACGGACCTTAAACCCTGCATGGAGATTAGAACTGTCCAGGCCTCCGTTGGCCTCGGACATAATTCCCTCACCCGGTGTCGGGGAGTAGATGTTCTTATTGTGCCCTAACGGATCAAGCTCTTGACCGTCTAGATAGGAATAGGGGGTAGAAACAGTCATGTCACATCTTGAGCTGGATAACGGAGATATTAGCTCGCTTATACTTAAGGGATGTATCGAGCCCGTGGTCTGCCTTCGCAGTTGGGTTCATTGTACTTGCAAAGACCTGAAATTTGTAGATGTTGTTTCCTCCAGTAATCGCAGACAGCTCGCTTGATGTGAAGACGTGAAAGAGACTGACGTTCTGCTCAGAGGGAGCGGTGGTGTCCCAATCGCTACGGTCGGATTTAGCTGCGGCTCCCCCCACAGCGCTGTCATATCCCGTCGTGTTGAAGGAGTTGATGTAAACAAGGCCGTCTGGGACGATGTAGCTTACGCTGGTGCTCGCCGCTCGAAAGCCCAGAGCAAGCACTCCGAAGTTCTCCGCCGTAGCGATCCCATGAGATCCTGATGTCCCGTATCTTCCGGCGGAAATCGAGTTCACCTGGACATTGGCAGTCACGATGAAAATAGAGTCTTCGCTGACATCGAAGCCAGTGATAGAACCGCTTTGATCCGTAACCGAGAACTGCGTTCCGTTCTCCATCGCGAAGAACCCGTTCCCCGAAGACGAAGCGGTCAAGTTAAAGTAAGTAGGATCGTCGGTGCTGTTAACCGTCACCAGCGGGTGCCCTGGAAAAACAGAGTCCAGAGTAGCTGTGGCAGAAGATCCGAATGTCGCGCTGTTCTTTTCGATAACGGGCGAGGACAGGTGGTAGTGAGTCAGCGCACCTCGTGCGAGAGATCCTTTCTTAACGGTGTTGTAGGCTGTTCTGAGCTTATCAACGCGATCTGTCTGCAGAGACTCCTCTGTCAGGACATCTTCGCTGTCGAAGGCAGGAACAGACAGCTTGGGAACAGAAGAAGAGGCTACCGGAAACTTCTTAAGCTCCAACACGAACAGCTTCCGAGTAGTGACAACGATATAATCATCGTCAAGAGATGCCCGCCCGCTATCTGATATGTAGGCCTCTCTTTCATAGGAAGGGATTCTTCGAGCGACTACCTCTACCGTATGCTTCCCCGGCTGCACGGGATAATGGCAACCAAGCCGCACAGGAAAGACCTCGGGTCCGTAGGCAGAGAGCTTGTTTATCCAGGTCCCGTGAGGTCCTGGAAAGGGCTGTTCAGCCGTACCGCCAGAAAACCCGGTGTCCTGGGATCTCTCCCTCGTAGACAAGATCGGCTCTATCGAGTTCTCGAAGGGAGACCTTCTGCCAGTAATCGTGTGCTCGATGACTTGACCGTCAACACGGATAGCGAACTGCACCCCCGCCGGAGTCCCGTCATGCGAGAAGAGATGCCCTAAAGCCGCAACCTCGTTTTCAAAGTCGGAGGCGCTCCCCGAGCCGGGCCAGCGCATTCGTAAAGCTGCAACATCGCCTCCAAACCCCACCCAGAAGTACTGGATCAGAGCAGTAATCCACAGGGTAGAGATCCCAGTAGATATCTCCTTATCGGTATCCGCGATCTCCGACCAGGTGAAGTCATTTCGGACTTGGTGATGATTCGTCATGTTGCTCGTATTGGGATGTTGCCCCGAAGAGATTTCCGGGCTCACGTCAGTAGTCGCGAACTTATACGAATAAAACGGAGTGTCCTTTGCCTTAGAAGTGTCGATCTCCGGGTTGATATTCTTCTGAATATTGTGCGCGTTCAACCCGCCCACATACATCTCTGCTGCAGGGATAAAGTCCTCGTTCAACTCAATCGGATCTAAAACATCCGAGGAACGGAGACTGCGCTTGGGGAAAATATACGGCATGCTCTACCTCAAGTATCTCCCCGCCGAGGAATGCGGGACAAAGCGTTTCCAGACGAAGCAATGCTCACGTCAAAGGCAAACGCGGCAAGATGCAACCTCACCGGGCTCTTAGCACGGATCTCAAAAGCCCAGGAGTTTACGTTCTGAAGACCCACAGGAACCTGTCTATAGAACAAACGAGGGTTGTGCGTTGTAGCAGTACCGATAACCGCGCTCCCCGCGATGTCTGTAACCAGACCAGAATCATCGTCTGGCCCGACGGCCTTTACGTCTGTCATCTGTACAACTGCTTTGTAAGAACCGTTCCTGTAGAAAAGAATCTCAAAGTCATCGTCATAAGAATCCAGAAGACCAATGTACATAGTCCTGACGTTCAAGAGCTTTAGACCTGTATCATCCCCGCGTAACCAAGCAGAACGATAGAGAATATCCCGCTCTCGCGCAGCATAGGCAACTGTCTCTCTGTTTAGGACAAAGACATCATTCCAATCATCGTCTGTATCTGTATCTGTAGCAACAGCGAGAAGCATCCTGCGCCAATCGTCTGTTAAACACATATCCGCAAGGTGAAGCCCGAGCGTCTGCCGCTTCCAACCCTGCCCGTCGAAGGTCAAGACCAGGGTGTTCTTGTTCTCACCAGCGGGGGTGAGCGCACAATAATACTCCCCCGTCTCGTGATTCATTGCCGCTACAGCCATGCAAGCGCGGCTGCGGCTGACATAATGTCGCATGGTTCTCTGGATCGACTTGCTCAGTTGAGAAACAACACCGCTGTTCATCCCATAGAAACCGTCGTGCGCTAACCAAATCAAAGTCCCGTCGGGCAAAGCCTGAATAGAGCGAGGGGCAACGCAGCCGATTCCCTGAGCCAGAGGCACGGGGAAAGCAAAGTCCTTCAACAAGTAGGTAGTGTTCCGAGTAAAGGCGATAAGCTCGCCATTGTGTGAGGCGACTGCCGTAACCTCTGCCCCGCCCGAGTCGGGATATATAAAGGAAGCAGCGCTGAAGGTCCCTGGAAAACCCGGTTCCGACTGTCTAACTATGCCTGGATCTTCGGGCGTGTTCGCGATGACCAAGCAGCCCTGATGCGTACACATCGTCCTGAAAACAGGAACTGCCACCGTAGCGCTTATCGGAGAGCCTAAATACCCGTCTGCCTTCCTGTCGGAAAAGAACACCTGCGAGTTACCCGGCAGCCGGGTAACAAGCTGAGGAACACCGCCCTGGTTCTTTAGATCGGGAGTGCGGTAAATCCGCTGAGCTACCGCATGCTCCGGTGCCTTGGCCTTGAGATGAACCAAGAACTGCCGAGTCAAGTCCGTAACCTCAGAGCCCGTCTCGTTCCCGTCCGTAAGAATGAGCGGATCTGCCTGAATCGTACTGATATTAACCAGGTTACTCGCCGCCGAGGGCTGCGAGAGGTTTCCGAAGATGTCCTCCCACTGTACGTAGTACTCCCAGGCACCCGCCAGAACTGCTCCCGTCTGCCCATCAAGGAGATCTCCAATCGTACCAATCTCCCCTCCCCACGAATATCCCAGGGCATTCGGGTAGAGATACCGCCGATTTTCCGCGTCCGGTTGCTGAGGCCCGTCCACTGTAGGAGCGCCAGGAACAGCGGCAAAACCCAAGGGAACAACCATGCCGTCGTGATTGATCACCAGAGCCCGATCGATCCCGTTAGTCCAGACAATCTTGTCGTTAAGAACTACGAAGTGGTCAGGATAAAGGGGCCGGGTCTCGCTTACGAGAGAAGAGATACTAGAGGGCAAGGTCAGCTTCGAAAAGCCCCTTTCCCACCCCTGATGCCGGTATAGGTAGTTATCTGCACGGACAATCAAGGTGTCCGCAATACCGCCCAGAAGACCCGCATGGAAGATACCGTGCGGCTCCTCAAAAGGAGAAGGGGAACTGCCTGAAATCCGCTTAGGCTCATAATAGGTGGGACCTACTACAGACTTCAGCGTCCTCTCTGCGGTAAGCTCGAAGTTCTGAATCTTATTCGCCAGGAGAGTAGGCTCAAAAAGAACCTGTGCCTCTCCTGCCGGGATTATGAACTCAACCGCCGTCTGTTTACTCGGTCCCGCCATCTGTGCGCTCCTCGATTAAGAGCGGCTACGCCTGTGCATCGTTCTCGTTCTCACGAGCGTGCCAAACCTCTGAAATCATATCAGAAGCGTTGTCTTCTTTCTTCAGGGCAGGAACTTCTCGAAAAACACGAGAGCGCCAGGACATATACTTCTCTCCTGGAGTGGGGGCAGGGATAGTAAACTCTTCCTTGTTTACGGGCCTTGCCTTCTTCTCCGAGTCTTCGTTGATCACTACCCAGGTCTTCGCAACATCATCAAACATCCAGGTAGAAGGAACCCAGTCGTTTCTGCTACGGAACTCGCGATCTGAGCTACAAAACTCCACCCCGTTCTTGGTAAAGAGAGTAGCGATCCAAGAATCTCCGTTATCTGGATAACGAAGGCTGACTACCAATGCCTCCTCGATGAGACCGATAAGAGTACGTCGGTACATATGGGTGCCCAGCTGGGGGCGAGGAAGGACATTAAAGTCGCCGATGGTCATAAGAACTCCTGCAGTTGTCTTTTACTCTGACGAGAAGGAACCGTATCTGCGGCGCGTAATGTGCCCGCCGATAGGAACCGGCTCTACGATGCGGCCAGGATTGGCGTAACGTGTTCGATATCTTCGAGCGAGTTCAACGTACCTGTCAAGATGAATACTCGCCCCCGCCTGGTCTGCGCCGTCCTGCAAGGACACATAATATAGAGCAAGTTCTGTCAGCGCAGAGACAGCGTCTCGCTGAATCGGAGCCGTGTCTGTATCTGCGATGAACTTCCTCGGAAGCCTTAGCACGCGGAAGTCCAGCTCATAGCGAGCATCCTGGTGCGGATAGGTCTTGTAAGCGTAGTATCCCGTAGAGTGCTTCAGCGGACGATAGTAGTCTGGCTGAGTAGTTCCGTCCCAGGCATAGCTCGCTTCGTAAGTAACCCCGGCATCGGAGACCGTCGCCGTAGGCTCGATCTCCGTCAGGAAATAAAACACCCCCGCAGCTTCCACACGGTCGTACCCCGAAGAACTAGCACCCGCCCTCACCTCGTCACGAGCCACATAGATGCGGATCCTAAGGCCAGACTTCCCGAAATCTGTCTTTGTCGAGTCACCATAATCCGTCATCGCATCGATGTTCGTTGTCGTGATTCGAATAGAGTTATGAGGGTTCTCTTCGTGACTAAAGGCCAAGCTCTCAGGCGAGGGGGCGCTCTCCCACATGGGGTCTCTTGTTCCGAGAGGAGCGTCCTTCCACTCCTCGTCCTTACGCCCTCGCACATAAGTAAAACAGAACCTAAACCCGCCTTGTTGCTCTCCCTTGGCCCCTCCGGGTAGCCACCTGTTTACTGGGAGAGACACGTCTCCTCCCGTAACTTCTCTTGGCTCTGCCAAGGGAACCTGCCGGGGGGCAGTCAGCTGAAAATGCCGACCGCGCCAGAATCGATACGGACGCCCCGAGGTCTCCCCCTGGAAATCGACCATGTCCTGGCGATACGCGCCTGCTGTGTCGATACCCCAAACCTGTTGCCGCGTGCTGTCGTACACCCGCGCAGGTTCAAGAAGCTGCATCACATCGTCCCGGAGAAAGAACTCCGGCTGATGGACGCGAAAGGTCATGGAAGTGTCCGAGGAAGCGTCATCCCTCCACGGGCGATCGAGACTCACATAGTAAACATTAACATCATTCCACCACTCGCGAGACTGTCGGCGATGAACAGTGCCGTCGCTGTCGGTAATCTCAAGGTGCATGACACCGTCCCAGGTCCCGTCTACCGTGGGTCGCCAAGTGGTGAGAGAGCTTGCACCGATATCTGTCCCGGCGCTGTCTACGAACTTGAGTAGATTCGGGTAGCTGGCTACCCTCTTTAATCTGGCGGCGGTAGTAGAGTCGCCGCTCTTTACATCTGCATGAAGAACGATGTGCTCTTCGTCTGGAATCAAGGCCTCGGGTACATCCCCCGCCAGCCGATCGAGCGCCATGTTCAGCGCTTCACGAACCCTATTATTGAACGTAGTCCCCGAGCTATCCCACGCTCGCATTTCCAAAAGACGCTCACGAAGCGCTCTGAGAGACACGTCCATGCTTCCTCCAAAGAAAAGGGCCGGGGCCTTTTGAGCCCCGACCCTAATGTATCATGCTACGACCGCTTAGCGGAAGTCAACGTATGCGTCACTCACACCGCTACCAGTAGCAGTGATTGCTCGACCGAAGACTGCAAACGAGTCAGTAGCACCGCCTGTGGCGGGACCTCCGGTACCGGCTGTCGTAATGGAGGTCAGGTTGTTGCCTGCAGAGACACCCGCAGTCTTAACAACACACTCCCCCTTAACGATGATCCAACCATACTGGCTAGCCGCGATTGCATGACCAGCCACCCCAAGAAGGTTAATCAACTCCTTATCCGCTGACGCGGCGGAAGTTGCCGCCACGAAAGAGGAAGAAGTTGCGCTTCGTTGAAGCAGGTCGTTGACAGCAACACCTGAACCGTCTGCTTGCACAAACATCCAAACACGGTCGCCCGTCAACGAAGCGTCTCCAGCAGTAACCTCAACCGCAGGCTCCACGCGAATGGAACCCAGCGGATAAGTCTCCCCAGAATAAGTATCGCTAAACGGGGTAGTTTTAACAGTCATGATGACCTCCCTTTATGTGTCGAGATTGACGCACACACCCTGTGCGACAAGCTTGGTACAGATGAGGTTGCCCTGCATCGAGAAAAGAGCCGTCACGACATCCTGGTCACCCACTCGCTCCTTGAACTCGGAAATCTGGGGAGCCTCGTGCATCGGGAACTCCAGATAGTCAGTGTTCAGGAAGTAAGCAATGCCGTTGTCGGCAAGACCGGAAGTGTGAGTGCCCGAGGAGCCGCTGGAGAACTGCGAAAGCTCCAGGTCGAGAGAACTGTACACCTTTCCAAGTCCCAGCTCCAGGCCCAGAGTATTGCTGCCCTTCTTGTCTTCGGGATCTTGGATGACATCGATGCGAACATTCGACCGTCGAGCATCCTCGAAACGACCGTAAGTGGCATCATCCATCATGACCAGGTCAGGACCCTTGCCAGGACCACCAGCGTAGTGAGCACACTCGCGATAAGTCTTGCGAAGAACCTTCATACCATCGTCAGACCAAGTAGAAGCAGCATTGTACTGGTTGTAGTGGAAGTAAGAAGAACTCTTCGTAACTCCCTGAACGCTCTGTGCTTCTGTGGTCTGGTTGGCGACGGTGTCCATGTCAATAAGACCGTGGGTCACGCCGCTTCCGATACCGTCCGACTTCTCGCCGTTAAGAGTCATAAGACCCTTCAGCTCGGCAGTCTGGAAAACGATACCGCGACTCACACCAGTGAGCAGGTACTTGTTCAGATCGGCCTTCACGCCCTCCATCACCATCTGAGGATACTCCTCGATGAGACGAATGACAGCAAGCTTGCCGCTGTTGAACAGAAGCTCCTTCTTGGGGATGTTGATCGCAACAACAAGACGATGAGGTTCCACTTGGAACTTCTTCACCTGCTGACGGCGAGTCATATTAAGAAGTTCGTCACCGACGTACACACCAACACCGCGAGCAGGAGCGCCACCAGAGAAGGAACGCTCGATATAAGAGCCCCCTTCCATGGGCATCCGTGCCTTGTCGTTAAGTGCGTCGAACAGCTCGTTACTTCGAACAAAAGAATTTACGAGGGGGCCGCGAAGGTCCGCAAACGTAGTATTCAATACTTCGGTAGAGATGGACATATTCGTATCCTATTAGAGTACGCAGAAAGGCTGGTTGCAGATGTGCCTTCTGCAAAAAAGTAAGCGGTCTTGAGCCTATCTGCGCTCGTCTTATGCTCGGACTCTTTTGAGCTACCCGAAAACAACGAAGATGCTGAGTTGACCTTTACACAGATAAGACAGTCAATGCAACAAATACGGTGGATTTAGCTAATATTTTTTGCCCGGATTGTTCTCTGCCCCGAAAGTGGTAGCCATAACAGAGCCTTTCATCAAGCTCCTTTTATACCGGCGCATGCTCTTAGCGGTCTTATATTTAGGAGCCTTCGGCAGCTTCGGCCCTTTGGGCAGTTTTAGCTTCACGTACTCCTGCTCAAGAGTCTTCATCTGGGTCTACCGCTCGCTGAAGAGGTGTTGGATGTTATTATATCGCAACTAAGCCATCAAGCAAGGAAGGCGAAATGACGAAGAAGCGCCCTGCTCTTCTACCTAAAGGAGCTGAACTCGCTACAGCCCCTGGTCTAAACCAGAGCAAAATCCATGCGCTTTTCTCTACGCCCGAGGCCTTTGTCTCGATGTGCCAGATCGTCCGAGAGGACGAGTCCACTGGTTACCTGGAACCCACCTCGACCCAGAGGAAGCTGCTCAAAGCAGTGCATGACCATCGCTGGGTTCTCGTAAACAAGTTTCGTCAGGCGAAGATCACAACCATCTCCGTCATGCTCCTCTTGCGAGACTGCATGTACCTGAGCGGCGTCAAAGGCCTCCTCATCGCAGAGCGCCAGGACACCGCCGAGGACATCTTTGAAAGAATCCTCTTCGCTTACAACAGACTCCCGCCCGACGTGAAAATGCCGTTCGCGCCCGGAAGGAAGGCGGGCGCAACACAGATGCACTTCATCCACGGCGGGGGCATCAAGGTCCTGACCGCAGGAGGACGCTCGCCCGCCATCGGTCGCTCCATCGACCGCCTCATCATCACGGAGTTTGGTGAAGCAATGTGGCAGCGCAAGGCAGCCATCAACATCTTCCCGACGGTCAATAAACGTCCAAACGCCAGAGTTATCCTAGAGTCTACCCCCGGACGGGCGGGCTCTCATCACGAGCATATGTGGCAGTCAGCGCTGGAGGGAAAGAGCCGCTTCCATCCCCTGTTCTTAGACTGGTGGCGCGATGAGAGCTGTGTAATAAAAGCCCCTGACTTCACGGCCACGGAAGTAGAGAAAGAGTACCTGGCCCGACATCCGGGCATGAACTTCGCCAACTTGGCCTTCCGTCGCTCTGCTCTCAACACAGAGTTCGTCGGCGACTCTCGCCTCTTTGGGGCGAAGTATCCTTCCGATCCCTATGATGGCTGGCTTGGCTCCCTCGCCCCCATCATGCCCATCGATGTTCTCAAGCCAGCGCTGGCAAGAGCGCTTCCAGACCCGCCCCTTTCGAGCATGGGCTGCTGCATCATCGAGGCTCCAGAGCCCCACAAGAAGTACCTCGTCACAGCTGACCCCGCAGGGTACGGTGCCGGAGGAGATAAGAGCGCCCTTACCGTGTGGGATGCTGTCGATCGCAAAGAGGTAGCGTTCTGGGAAGACCGGGAAGACCCCGGACGTTTTGCCCAGCGCCTTAAAAATATACAAGCCCGCTACAACAACGCGCTCCTCGCTGTCGAGTCCAACGCCACGGCCTGTATCGCTGTGCTTAAAGACCAGGGAAACAAGAACCTGCTCTGGACAAGCCGTACTCATCCCGGTTGGTACGCTACGAACAAGCGCCTACAAGAAGCGGAAGCTCGCTTGGTTCAGCTTCTTCGCCAAGAAGATATCTTGATCCGCTCACGAGGGCTCTTGCACCAACTCGTAAACTACGACGGGAGCAGAAAGAAGCGCGTCAAAGGCCTCGACGGCATCGTCCATCACTTCGATAGAGCCAGAACAGCTGTAATGGCGGCGGATATTCTTTCCCGCAGACATTTCACAAAAGCTAATATCGAAGAGAACGAATACGAGCGTGTTCCAGGGCAGCTGAGTATATCAGATCTCGATAGACACAATAATAGAATCAAGCGAGAATCGCGAAACCTCTTCAAACCCCCACCTCGGGACTGGTTGTAATATGGCTGGCTTCTATACCCCTCCAGGACTGACCCCCGAAGAAATCCTCCTGCGCCTTCGGCAGAAAGCAGGAGAGTCCCCAGAAACGAAGTCCTTTGGACTCTTCGCAAGAAAAGAAGAAGAGCCGAGCGAAAAGGAAGAAGAGGAAGTAGCAAAGAAGCTTCAAGATGCAAAGCCTGAGGAGACCGCCTGATGACTAAGCTCTCAGTGCTCATAGACCGCCACAGAAAGTTCTATGAAGAGAACGAGAAGACCGTCTTTGATAAAGCCCGTCGATACTACAGAGGAGAGTTCTTCTCCAACCGCGCATCAGAGCTTCAGAAGGCTACAAACCTCAATCTCTGCAGCAAGAACCTGATATACGCCATCGCGGACACCGCTATTAGCGCCCTGCTGGGTCCGAACCCGCAGGTCTCCGCAAATCCCCGGAACAGGCCCAGCCAGGACGCCACACCGGGCATCAACGGGCTCCTACAGTACGTTTTTTCCTCAAATAACATGCGAAGAAGGGCTGCTACGGCCCTTATTGACGCTGTTCTGTGTAAACGGGGAATCTTCAAAACAGGCTGGGATAGTAAGGAAGATCGCCCCGTTATCCGCGTTTGTGACCCCTCAACGGTGTTTTTTGACCTAACTGTCCGCGATGTGGACGATATCAAGTACTGGATCGAGGCAACTGTCCTCCCTCTACACGAGTTTAAGCGTCGAGTAGACACGGGCTTGTACGATGTGGAGATGTCAGACGTTAAATCTGACCGATATCCAAAATGGATGCTCGGGGACAAGCAACATCAGACAACGAACTCGATTCGAGACTCCTTCCAGTGGATTACGGTCTACGAATACTACGATCGCGAGACGAACAAGGTAAAACACTACGTCAGACAGCTCGATAAGGTAGTTTTCGAGGACGATATCGACTATATCCCCTATTCGATGTTCAGTCTGAACCAATCAGGCTCCGATTGCCTGGGATTGAGCGAAGTTCAGCTGGTTTTGGCCCAGCAAGAGACGGTCAACGACCTCTTGACCCACCTAAAGCGCATTACCTACCTTATGATCCCCCGAATCCTCTACGATGCCGGGAGAATCAGCGAAGAAGACCTGAATAAGGCGGTAGAAGCGTCCGCTGGGTCCTTTGTGGGGGTAGCCCCGCAGAATTCGGAGGCCATGAGGGCACTAAACACGCTGTTTTACAACATGCCCATGCCCGAAAATCCCGTCGGCGTGCAGAACTTCCTCACGCAGCAGGAAAATGACGCCGCTTTCATCTCTGCGCTGGCCGAAGCCGCCCGAGGCCAGGTGGTTGGAGCCCGAACCGCGACGGAAATGGCCATTATCGATGCTCAGATGCGGACCCGGCTGGCCACTCGGGAGGGTCACGTCAACACAGCCCTCGAAGATGTGGCTGAGAAGGCCTTTTACCTGTGCAGAAAGTACATGAAGTCGGAGAAAATGATTCGCGTGGCCGGTAGTAGGCGCTGGGACACCATTACTCTGGGCGATATTCAGGATGTAGAGGTTGATTTCGAGATGGTTAGCTACAACCCCATCCGACAGAACCCCTCCGTGCAGGTTGAAACGATGATGCAGCTAATCCCGCTGCTCATGCAGGACCAGAACATCGATTCTCGGAAGGTAATCGAGGAGGTTATTCGTAGCCTCGGTCTCTCAGCGGGCCTATTGATGCCAGAGGAAGAGGTCGAAGCGGCTGCTCAAGCTCAAGCACAGATGCAACAGCAGATGGCGCTGGGTGGAGCAGCGGCTCCTGCAGAAGGAGGCGCCCCCCCGGCGGGTGGAGAGCCAGATATCGCGGAAATCTTAGCCATGCTGGAAGCCACTGGAGCAGAGCCTACGCCTGAAGAGAGCATGGCAGCGGGTGGCGGAGCGCCGGTACGCGAGGAAGCCTGATGGCGCGTGACTACCGCAAAGAGTACGACGAGTACCACGGCACTAAGGAGCAGAAGGAAAATCGTGCTGCCCGCAACAAAGCCCGTAGCGACTTGGGCCTTGAAAAGGGCGACGGCATGGAGGCCGACCATATTAACCCTCTCTCTAAAGGAGGGGGCAACGGCGAAAAAAACCTTCGCGCAGTAAAGCGCTCTACTA
>Ga0098054_1000431_pt1 | contig 27010 bp, 26 predicted proteins | sample 16_taG_FD_75048 | JGI IMG/M metagenome (GOLD analysis project Ga0098054, IMG submission 75048) | Marine viral communities from the Subarctic Pacific Ocean - 16_ETSP_OMZ_AT15313 metaG | ecosystem: Environmental > Aquatic > Marine > Oceanic | place: Pacific Ocean | collected 2015-01-18
AGACTTGTGGTATGACGGCACAAAAACTATCACGGGTAACGCTACAGCACCCACTGATGACTCAATAACTATTAATGAAACAGGTGCGGCATTGGCGGCGGTGGGCATCACTGCTCCTGTCGGACCCATAGTTGTATCAGGTGACTGTGAGCTAATATCTGGGCAGGTTGATCTTAGTGTCATACCCGGATTTTCAGGTGTTGCAGCTTCTATTACTAGCAGTGGCACGTTTAGCTTTGACCTAGATTCTCAGGGTTTTGTAGGGTTCAAACGGTCATTTAGCAGTGGCGCTGTAGCTAATATAACTAATATTAAGGTCGATATTCGTTACGACTATGAGACAGGTGCCATCTGATGCAAGTAAACTACAGAACATTCCTACACAAAGATTGTGATAAAGGGGTTTTCGGACCTCTTTACACACGAAGTCCGTACCACTTAAAAGTAGGTACAGGTGGACATAGTTTCCATACAGGTACTCTTCGTCAGCTTGTAGATACCGACTATGAGCATAAGGATCTGTCGCTGTATGACTGGACAGGACGAGAGCTTTACGAGTTTGTTAGTACCGAAATAGGTGATAACAGCTACATGGGGGCAATAGAAACCACAGAAGACCAGGCCAGTCTTATGCAGGAGTATGTGGAGACTATCTCTCCACCCATTAATATATAGGAGAAACTTATGAGTTCTTGGATACAAGAAACTATAGATGAACTGGGATCAGACGATCCCTTAGAAGTCCAGGGAAGTCAATACGAACCTAGCTTTGAAGACTTCACAGATGCTGATGAAAGCACTAAGGCACTCTTCGATAACTATGATGAGGAGCTTGATGATGTCTCAGGAGCTGGTGACTTCAGCGACTGATATCGAACTGATTGCTACAGCCATGCTTGCCGAACACGGTGACTTGGCTAAAGCATCTAGGCATGATACAGTCCAGTACAATGCAATGGCCTTAAGAAAGCTAGTAGCATCTGAGCCAGCTATCCGAAGCCGCTACCAAGAACTATTGGCAGCAGAGCTGGAGAGTTCTGGTTTACATATTGCCGAGCGCATTCTAGTAATTAAGAAGTTACAGGACCAAGCCTTCGGTGACTTAGACAAGATGATACCAGCAGATCCTAAGGTTATTATTGATTGCTCAAAAGAAATATCACGGCTCATTGCAGAAAGCAAGGGCACTAACATATCTGGCAAAGCAGCTATTGCTATTGTCAGTAAGGAAGATGCCTCAGAGATCTTAGGAGCTTTCTTAGATTCCTAAGGAGAAACCCTTGAGCTATTTCTCAGGCAAAGATGCGCATGAGATAGATGCCTTACGTAAGTACTTATTACAAGACTTTGAAGCATTTTCTAAGTTCTGTTTTAAGATACTTACAGGCACTAAGCTGTTGCATGTAGACTACTACGAGGTACTGTTCCAGGCCATTCAGAAAATGATTGACCAAGACAGCACCCGTATGATAATTAATATCCCACCTAGAGCTGGTAAAACTTTGATTGTATCTCAGTTGCTCCCACTCTTTGCATGGGCCCGTAACCCTTCTGGACATACCATCTTGACTGGGTTCAACTCTGATGTACTCGCTGAATCTTCAGGCTACATTAGAACTATTATGACAGATCCAGACTTTCAACTTGTCTTCCCTGACGTTAAGCTAGACTTAAATAAGAAGTCAGTTGAAAAATTGGGTACGATGTCTGCTGGAGTTGTGCATGCTATCCCTACTACTGGTAAACTTACTGGTAAGGGTGCAGGTACATTAGCACCAGACTTCGCAGGCATTCTGTGCATTGATGATGTTATTAAGCCTGATGACGCTAACAGTCCTACTGAGCGTGACAAGGTAAATAACAGATTCCAGAATACTATTTTAAGTCGCTTGGCTTCTGAGACTACTCCGCTAGTTGTGATTATGCAACGGCTACATGCTGATGACCTTTGTGGTTTTATCATGAAAGGGAACACCTCAGACACTTACGACTGGCTAAACATACCGGGTATTGTCACTCCTGAGACAGGATCAGCTGCTTGGTATCAGAAACAGATTGATGAATACGGATACACTTCTGTTAACCCTATCTTGTACAACCTACCTGAGTCTGACATGCGTAAGTATGAGACTCATATGTTTGAAGGTAAGGAACAGTTGGTGTCTAGCTTCTGGTCAGTCCGTAAGAACCTTAAGAGTTTGCTTGGCTTGTATGCTAAAGATGCCTATACCTTCTTCTCTCAGTACATGGGAATGCCTATTGGCAAGGGTAAGGCTGCTCTAAAGGCAGAGGATATTTACTCTTATAACAGCCTAGAAGACTTCCGTATACGTTATACCTTTATAACAGCCGATACTGCTGCAACTACTCAGACTTATTCTGACTACTCAGTTGCATGTTACTGGGGAGTGACACAGAACAAGGAACTATTGTTAATAGATTGTATTATTGACAAATGGGAAGTGCCAGAACTTATCCCAGCTATGAGGGATTTCTGGAGGAAGCATAGTGAGTTTGATATGTCTAGGCCAACTATGCAGCCTCAAGCTTTCTATATGGAAGATAAGTCATCAGGTTTGTTCCTAAACCAGCAGTTCCTGAAGGACGGCACAGTAAATGTTAGGCCAGTTCCCAGAGATGGTACGGTTAACAACGATAAATTTTCACGCTTTCTGAATACATTACCCTACTTTAAGGCAGGACGTATTCGACTTCCTAGAAGTCACGAGCATTATGATTACATAAAAAGAGAACTCCTTGGCCAATCCGAGTATGGAAGTGCAACTGGACACGATGATGCAGCTGATAACGTATCAGATGCTGTGGCTATTGCATTCGCTAACGAAGGTATGTCTTACGGAGACTGGAGTTAAATATGTTAAGAACACGGCTAGACGGTCGATCTGAGAAGAATGACACAATACTAATAATGGACCAAGACGGCAATGTTGTAGGCAAGATTAAAATAGCCAATAACTCAAAAGTCGAACTTGAAATTGAAACTGACCCTTCTTATTACGTTACTAAACCAAATGGATGGTCTTCTAAATAGGATATAATAGTAATGCAGCTAACTACAGATTGGACTGAGATCTCTACTTCCTCTATCATACTTCAGAAACATGGTAATAATTCAGTAGCACTTGTCTATTCAGCAACAACCCCAGCTGCAGATGAAGGTAATTTATTCACCTTAGTGGAAGGGAATACAGCACAGCTTTTCCCTGCTGTTGCTGGAGAGTCTTTGTGGGCTAAGGCCTCAAAGGACACCTCTGAAATATCTGTAGTAGAGTACAATGCAAGTGGGTATGATGCAGAAGGCATAGAAACTCTAAGGCACTTCACATACAACCCGGGAACAGACAAGCTAGAAGCTGACAAAGCAATTGAGACTACACTTAACTCACTGTTCTTAGGTGAGCAGCATAAGATGTCTTCTGGGGCATCAAATATATACTTTACAGACCTGACTAAGGAGGCTAACTATCATCCGGTGTGGGGAGGTATTAAGGACCAATCTTTAGTATCTAACCAGCAAGCAGGTGAAGGTATTGAAGCACCTAAAGCAAGAGTATTTGGGGATTATGAAGTACTTGCACTGGGTGGAAATCCTGTTGACAATACATCCATACCTTATGATGGAGATAACTTCTTTCCTTTCAATATCTCTGGCTTGGGTATTACAACTAGGGTTGCAGAGGCTGTAAGTGCCTCTCACAAACTAAAGTACGAACTGTCTGTAGATGGCACTGCTGTTTACGTGCAATACCTGGACCATAGCGGGTTAGCAATTAACCAAGACTTAACCTGGTACTTTGACCATCCCTTGGATATTGAGGCAGGCTCAACTAACCATGCATCTATTACAAAAGTAGCTGTGGACGCAGATGGAGTAGAAAGTGACATTGGATTATTACTTGTCTGTGAGGGCGATGAGTTAGATGGAGGTTCTGAGAGATACCAAACCACAGTAAAGAACAGAAGATTTGAAGATAAAGAGATAGCGTACAAAGATGACGTCAACTCTATTGTATCTGGCTCAGTGTACAAAGGACAGTATAATGCAAGTACTGACGTACCCTCACTGCCTACAGGCTCTGACTCCTTAGGAGATCACTACAGAGTATCTGTTGATGGTAATGGATTTGAGACTGGAGATCTTCGTATATTTAACGGAACTTCTTACGATCATATTCCTGTAAAAGCTGTAACATTAAATGAAATAGAGACATCTACCTTAAAGGTATATGATGTATATGTTAAGGCCAATTACTTGGGTGAAACAAGCAATGGCACCGCCTTATATCCTTATAGCTCTATACAAGCATCAATAGATAACGCAGCTGACGGGGACTCTATTTACCTAGATGGGATATTTAATATTACTTCTGAGGTGTCAATTCCCAGTACTAAGTCATTGTCCTTCTATGGTAATGATAAGACTTGCATTCAATACTCCACATTCAATCCAGCTAACGGAGATGTCATATCTTTTGACGGAGATGGAACTAAGATCCTTAAGTTCACAAACATAAAGTTTAAGAATGCTGGTGGATATGGTCTTTACTTGAAGAAGACTTTTAAGACTGTAATTGAAAATTGTGGCTTTGAAAATAACGGATGGAATGGACAAGGGCTTCATACAGTACTTGACAGCACCTCTTCCGGTGTACTGGGTTACGACTCTACTAGCTCAGAATTGCAGGCATTCTACGCAGGTCCTAATGCTTCAAATGGTGGGGCAATGCGGGTGCAAGAGGCTACTCAAGTAGAGGTGGTTGGAAATAATGTTAAGAATAATCTAAGAGGAATAAGGCTTCAGGATTGTGGTATAAATGGGTACGGTTTTATTACTCGTAATGTATCTTCACAAAACATTGAAAGTGGAATATACCTAGCTGCGGGATCTCTATATGGATGCCAAAACATTGTTGTAACCATTAACAGCTCTGCGTACAATGCCAATAACGGACTTCTTTGTGTTGGAGGAATTAATAATAAGTTCTCCCAGAATGAGGTCACTGGTAACTGGAATGCAGGGTGTTACAACTGGGCTTCTACAAACTTTACTCTAAGAGATTGTGGACTGTATGACAACAACCGATCAGAGTTCAACGGTATTGGAAATACAGGTGATGCTAAGGGCAGTATCGCAATAGGTGATGCCTATAGTTCACTGGGTACGACAATCAGTATGAATCCAAATGCTAGATTTATAGCTGAGATATTAGATACTCAAGTACACTACACAGGACTAGGTTCTAATATTAGTAGGATTGGTATTTTCTTAACCCCAGAACTGAGTGCCTTACCTTCAAGCAGTAAGAACTTAATAAAGATTGATGATGTAGGTTTTATAGGCCAGGATCATTGCTTCGATTTTAGTGAAGTTGACCTGACTAATATTGACTTGTTACTAGGAGACAACTCGTACCAGAATGTAGGTGATACTATAATTAACCCGGCTTTAGATGGGGACTACTATGAGTTGCCTTATAGCAACCACATCACTAATCTTACAAAAGCTGACTTCACCTTAAATAGTACTGGAGGTATTTCCATCAAGGAAGGTGTTGGAGGGGCTGTTTTAAACCCTTATCAAGTTAATGAAATACAAGCTATTGCTCATGGAGCTGAAGTAAAAATAGTACTGAAAGGCAGTAATAAGATTCAATTCACTGTACCTGTATCTGGCTGCTCTATTGACGGAACTATGGTAAACTCAGTTTTATCTCAGGCCCTAGTTCAGCTTAACGACTTATTTACCAACACTACTGGTTTCGCTAGTGGCGGCAATCCTGTCACTGATTTTACTCTTAGTGGGGATAACCTTACACTGACTCTACAGGACAGTACTTCATATACAGTTGATGTTACTACCTTGGGTGTAGACGAGAATAAGTTTGTATCAAGCGGTGCCTTAAATGGATCTGACTTAGAGCTGACTATGAATGATTCTAGTATCATAACTATTGATGCAGTGAACATGATTAATGGGTCTAGTCTTCCTGCGAGATCTGAGGATTGGTATATAGCTTATGGCAATAACTCTGGAGATGTAGTTACGTATGCATCAGTAGTTTCTGCAATTAAAGGTAAGCAGCCATTTTATAATGGGGACTTCCTAGAGAAAGGTGAAGAGTATGTGTGGACTCATGAAGTTGGTGGATCTTATATACTAGGCATATACTCTGGTACTGAAGAGACTTCTGATGAAGTTGACATAATGTTCAACAATAAGTGGTCTACCAACTTCAAGTTCAGCTCCACTAACAATACAGTAAGGGAAACCTCTGTAGGTGTGGATGTAGGATCTAGGTATGCTTCAGGGTATAATATAAGCAACTCAACACTTCTTGCACTGTCTTATGACACTGACAACTACTTAAGACTTTGGGATATCTCTTCAGGAAGTAGAGTACTGATAGGAGAGTCAAATACTGGCTTAGTGGGTGATAGTCAAACTATCTTCTTTGGTGGAGACAACCAGCCTAATGCTAAGTTTCCTGTAGTGGTTAAGAGATTTTCAGAGTGGACTTTGGTTCATGACTTTGATAGCTCTGAAACTTCTGTTGTGACTGGTTTGGAAGCTGACTCAATAGTAAGATCTAATATATCTATTGAAGCTGGCGAAAAGCTTATGGTTAACTTAGACTTCGCAGGTAGGACTCAAAGGTTTGGTATTGAGTACTCTGGAGCATCTAGTGGTGTTAATAATGCTCAGGTCTACATAGATGGAGGTGAAGGTTTTGCCTATGGTACTCAAGAGCAATTAGTTAAGAGTGGCACTTTCTGGACTTGGAATACTAGCGCATCCAACTACGATCCATCAGGACCGCGTTGGACTAAGGGAGTTAGTGTTAACCTTGGCATGATATCATTAGTATACAACAATGATAACAGTCTGGACTTATACAGTGAGGACACAGGAGAGGTCATAGCTACCAAGACAGTTGATTTGGATGGCAGTCCTATAAACTTCTTCTACGGAGTAAATGAAGCCACAACTCCGAGCTATATGCCTAGCATATCTAAGCAGGCAATAGGTGCAGGCTCTCAGCCAATCACAACATTTGCACCTGATATTAGCAACCAATCCTTTGATATAACTGAAGGTGAGGCTTTTAATATCCAGATACTACTAGATGCAAACAGTGATATAGCCAATGTCTTTGGTGAGGAAGATGCTCCAAGCTGGGCCGTAATGAAGCAGGACACCGGTAATCTCTTTGGTACTGCACCTGCATGGTCTAATAATGGGGATACTTATGTCATTAATTGTAAGGCAGCAAATGCTTTAGGTGGCATAACATCTTTCCAAGTTACCTTGAATGTACTGGAGCAAACGTATACCAATACCAAATCCTTGAACTTTGAAGATGGTGTTTCCTCCTACTTAGGCGGTAATGCTGCCTTGATTACCTCATTAGAAAGAGCCAGCAATGGTTCAGGTGCTGGTGATGCTTGGTCGTTTGGTCTGTGGTTTAAAGGATCTACGGCAAGCTCTGGGCAGACTGTGTTTTACTTCGGCAGTAATGATGTAGGTAACAATGGACATATCGAGCTAAGGCAAACAAACCACAACGGTCTAAAACGCCTAAGACTTAGGTATGGTACTAATGGTAACTACATACAAATAACTACTCCATCAGGTTCCATAGATCCCACTAAATTCCAACACATCTTAGTTACTTATAACGGAGATGAGACTGGGGTAGCTAGCGGAGATACATCTAACTACTATGGTGCTTTCAATATTTATATTGATGGAGTTCTACAATCAACAAGCAACACACACTCTAACTATGGGTACAGTGGGGCTCTTGTAGGCCAGAACTTTAGATTTGGTAGATTCGCTAGTGGTACTTACGCTAAGGATATGCTATATAATCAGATGGCTATTTGGGGAAGTGATCAGTCTGCTAATGTCGCTGACATATATAATGGAGGGGTTACACAAGACTTAAGCTTACTATCTGATACGCCTGAGCACTACTATGAGATAGAGACATCTACGAGTACTGTTCAAGATTTAATTGGAAACGCGCATCTAGTTGGTTACAACTTCTCAAGTAATGATCTTGTAGATGATGCACCTTAATAGGAGAACTAAATGTTACTAAACGAAACTTGGGTGGAAGTATCTACTTCCGCCACAGTTCTACAAAAGTTAGGCAACTATGCAGTTAAGTTAGTGTATTCAGCAGGGTCCCCTAGCGGCCCTGTTGGTAGCTCTTTTACTTTGCCAGACAACAGCCCTCATTACTTTCCAAAAGTTACTGGAGAGTCCTTGTGGGCTATGGCTGCAAATTCAGCAGGGGCTAATATTTCCGTGAAAGAAGTATCTTAACTAATAAGGACTAATCATGACTGAGACAATTATCAACGATGATACTAAGTCTGTCTCTATGTTTGATGGTCTATCCAATCTTGCAACTGGATTAGGAACGGCGAAGGATAAGGGTACATATAATAGATGGGATCATAGTGGCAAGAACTATGACCATGTTGCCTTATCCGCACGTTACCGGGAAGACTGGCTATCTCAAAAGGTATGCCAGATCATCCCACAAGACCTGACAAGAGAGTGGCGAAAGCTTAGCTCGGATTCTGCACAAGAGGCTGACAGACAATTTGAAGTCTCCAACATATTCCGTGAAGCTCACAAATGGGCAAGGCTGTATGGTACATCATTTATTGTTTTAGACATTGATGATGGCCGCACTACAGACAAGCCAGTAAACTGGAAGAATCTCAAACCTGGATGCTTACGTTCAATGCATGTTGTTGACCGTACCCGTATTGTAACCTTGGGTGAGATTGATCAACGACCAATGAGTGTTACCTTTGGTATGCCTGATCACTACCAGTTCGTAAATACTACTTCACCTATACATAAAGATCGGTTGATAAGATTTGAAGGTACAGAGTTACCTATCTATGAACGTCAACGTAACTTGTGGTATAGTGATAGTGTTCTGATACCTTTGATGACCCAGATGGATGACTTCCACACTACTAGCCGGGCAGCTGCCCAAATGGTACAGGAGTCTAACACTGACATCATAAAGGTAGAGGGGCTAAGAAACATTCTACAGTCTGACGCTGGCACTAATGCTATGCTGAATCGCTTTACAGAATGGAAAAGTATTAAGTCAGTCTTTGGTGTATCAATCCTGGACTCCAATGAAGAGTACGAGCAGAAGAAGATACAGTTGTCTGGAGTAAAGGATTTGATATGGGAATACCTGAAGATGGTATCTGCCTCTGTATCTATTCCAGCCACAAGATTCTTATCTGCTTCACCTGATGGCATGAACGCTACAGGTGAGTCTGACTTAGTAAACTATATAGAAACACTCCAAGGACAGCACAAGTCTGTTTATGATCCTCGACTAATAGTTGTAGATCAATTACTGGCTGCACATTTCGGACTAGGTGAGGAAGAATTCAAATATGAATGGAATTGTATCTTCCCTGAGTCTGCTGCACAAAAGGCTGAACGACTACGCCTAAAGTCTGAGGAGATGTTAAACTATACTTCAGCGGGTATCCTAAGTCCTGAGTCTGCATTAGCAGAACTTAAAGACTATGGAGCAGTACTACCAACTGCCAAAGTAGGAATTGACCCGAATAAACTACCACCAACCACAGGAAAACCTAATGGCGATTCTAAGTGATGTAAAACTCGCTGACCGTATTGAAGTGCCTACGGAGCGAAAGCTTACCGACTCTGGACAGATGCATGTACCTTGTGCATTTGCCCGTACTGGTTCGCAACTATACTCAGCTAAACAGCTGGGACTGCAAGATGAAGATCCTAATAAAGTTATCACAGTATGGCGTGACGAAGCTGATGTGTTTGCTGAAGACTCTATGAGTACTTTCCGCTCTGCACCAGTTACTATCGGACACCCTAAAGATGCTGAAGGTAAGGCTATTGCAGTTACTGCAAAGAATGCTTCTGACCTTCAGGTAGGTATGCTTGAGGGCATGCCAGTTCGTGATGAGGACACCTTGACAGGTACATTGATCCTAACTGATCAAGCTGCTATTGACGTAATTGAAGGCGGCACTCAAGAGCTCTCGGCAGGCTATCTATGTGATATCGAAGAAGTAGATGGCAAGTATTACCAACGCAATATTCGTGCAAACCATATTGCAATCGTTGCTAAAGGTCGTGCTGGTTCAAGCTGCCGTGTTGCAGATGAGGATGAGCCTGCCATGGTTACTGATGAAGCTCATCAATTAGTAGTGGATGAGTTAGCTAAGGTTACAGCCGAACTAGAAACACAGAAGCAGCTTGTAACAGACTTCAAAGAGTCTGCCGAAAAAGCTGAGCTTACTGTAGAAAGTCTTAAAGTAGAGTTAGCTGATGCTGTGACTGCTGCGAGTGAGGGCGTAATTGAGCGCTGTCAAACTATCGAGAATGCTCGTCTAATTGCTGACATGCGTGACCTTGGTAGTAAATCTATTGCTGACATCCATCGTCTAGTAGTAGAAGACCAAATGCCTGAGAAGGATTTTAAAGATAAGAGTGAGGCTTATATTGCAGCCATGTTCGAAATCTTAGTAGATTCCTCTAAGGGCGAAACACCAATGGGCAAACTACTTAAGCAACAGGAGACTCACATTACTGTGGATTCTAAGCCTGTGCAGAAAGTGGCAGATGCTCGTGCCCGTATGATCGCTCGCCAGAAAAAAGCTGGCAAGTAATAACTCAATAATTACTAAGGAAATATATTATGCCTATTCAAGATTTTAACTTATACACCAAGAACGGTTACGCTGGCGATCTCGTAGATTCAGGTCCTCGCGTTGTCCAGACTGGTATCCTGACTGATGCCACTCTAGGCTTTGGTAAGGCTGTATCCCGTGATGCATCTGTTGACAACCCTCGTGGTGTGAAAGGTGGTACTGCTGATACTGCTAATGTAAAAGTATTCGCCATCTCACAGCGTGAATATAACCATGAAGCAAGTGTACGTCCTTCTGATGGCTCAACTGCTTACCTTGAAACTGAGTCAGTATCACTTATCCGTCAAGGTTATTTGTACATCCGTCTAGTAGGTACAACTGCTGTTACTGATTTGTCAGTACCTTTGAATGTTGTTACTACTGGCTCTAGTGGTATCTCTCCAGGCCCAGATGGTAAGGCCATCGTATTGGGTGACTTCACAGCTGTTACCCCTGGTACTGGTATTAAGGCGACCTCTAACGTCTACCCAGACGAGCTAGGCGGTGAAGGTGATATCATTAAGGTACGTATCGACATCTAAAGTCGGACTAACCGAACTCTTAAGGCCTGAGAATTCTCGGGCCAAATTAAATATCTATAAGGATCTATTATGTCTAAAGTAGTAAAAGCTTACGCAATTGATGAAGTATCTGGTAATCTGATGGAAGATCAGCCTATGGTTGACTACACACTTGACGATGCCACCTTGCACCTAATTAGTACTGGCATGCTTGCTAACGATGATGAAGGTGTATTCTTTCAGCGTCAGCTTGAATATATTCAGGCGGGAAGCTTCGACATTCTCTACCCTAATCTCAAGGGCCGTGAGTTGTTCGCACTTAATACTGAAGGTGGTGAGGGTATTAACTCTATCACTTACCGCAGCTATGACAAGCGTGGTGAGACTCAGGTAATTGCTGGTAAAGCAACTGACCTACCTCGTGGTGACATCCACGGTATCGAGAATACCATCTCTGTTAAGACCTTAGGTAACGCCTTTGGTTTCTCCCGTCAGGAACTTGCTTCTGCTAAGTTGACTGGCCTTCCTCTTGAAGCTCAGAAGGCTAATGCATCTCGTCTTTCTTATGAAGAGAAAGTAAACCAGTTGATCTTCTTTGGTGATCGTGCCAACAAGCTTCACGGTTTCTATGATGGTCCTGCCGATGCACCTTGCCTTACTGTTGATCGTAACGTAGTAGCTCAAGCCTCTGCTGGTTCTAATGTTCGCTGGCGTGGTCTTAAGACCCCTGATGAGATCATTGCAGATTTGAACACTGCACTGACTAAGATGTACTCTGACACCAAGCAGATATTCAGTCCTGATATGATCATCATGTCTGTTGCTAATAAGAAGTTGTTGCAGAACACTCCACGTTCTTTGCAGAGTGATGTATCTATCCTCAACTGGTTCTTGGCCAATAACGACTTCATTACTTCTGCGGATCAGATCAAAGACGTAAACGAAGTTGCTGGCATCTACCCAGCTACTAATGATGCAGGTTCTCCTACTGGTGCTTTGTCTGACCAGATCAAGCCTGGTAATGGTGGTGAAGGTTTCACTGTAGTTGCTTCAGGTGCAGATAACATGCGCGTTCGTGAGCCTTTCCCTTACATGCACTTGCCAGTACAGTACAAAGGCCTGGAGTTTGAAGTAAACTGCTATGGTCGCTTCGCTGGTCTTGAGATGATACGTCCAGCTGCCGTAAGCCATTGGGTTGGTATCTAATACTCCTTATTAAATAACCCCAGGGCCTATAAAGCGTAGGCCCTGGTAGTGGGAGATAGTGTATGACAATTAAACCCGCAAAACTTCTTTGCTTAGAGAACATCGTAGGGGCGACCTTGCTTTCGTTCTTTACGTGGGTAGTTCTATCCCTGTTCGAAATTGAACAGGCTGTTGCTGTTATTCAGTCAGAGCAGGTAATTGATAAGCAGGTAAATAAAGAAGTACGCGAGATGCGTGATATCATCATCAGAATTGACAGCAATGTTCATTACATACGTGAGGACATTGTTAGGTCACAGAACAAAACCAAATAACTTAAAGAGGAATCTATTGTGAAAATTCAATCCAAACTAGCCTTCAAAACTTCTATCCTAGCTCGTCATAAGATTGTTGACAAAGAAGCTGAAGCTGTAGTAATTGGTGGTCTTGTGCCAGAGTACTTAAACATTCCTGCCGGGTCTACTATTGAGTTGCCTGATAATGAATGGAAGAAGTTTGCAACTGCTGCTGAAGGCATGATCGAGAATGGCGAGCTAGTGTTACTAGTTGCTCCCAAGCTTTCAGATAAGGAAGCTAAGGCTGCTCGTGCTGCTAAAGTTGCTGCTGCTAAGGCATTACTTGCCGAAGAAGATGAAGCTACTAATAAGTCAGCCACTACTAAGTCTGCCACTAAGAAGGCTAAGTGATGGCTACTCTGGCAGACTTCCGCGCAAGACTTCCAGAGTTCAATGATGTACTAGATGCTCGTGTGCAGTTATTCCTAGATGATGCTGCACTGGTTATGTACTCTCCTGGGAAGTGGAGAGACGTTTACGACATTGCACAGGTGTACTTAGCAGCCCACTGGCTTTACGCAGCTAATAGGACAGAGGCAGGGGATGCAGGGGCACTAGCACCTGTAGCTCATAAAGAGACTAATGATGTAGTAATCAAAAGAGCTGTTGGTGCATCCAAGTCATCTTCTGATGACTTCGGATCAACCTCTTACGGGAAGCGGTATATGTTCTATCGTGACATGATGTTCGCAGGACCAGTAGGTATTTAGTATGACCATGCAAATGACAGAAGCCTTTGATGCTGACATGCTGACAAGGCTGACTAAGTACACAATATCCGCAGGTACTTATGATGCTAATAACGACTGGGTAGAAGGGGCTCAAGTAGCCTCCACTATCTTTGGAGTTATCATAGCAGGTAACAAGTTCTCCCAACTGGAAGAGGGTATTTCTGTAGATGCTACTCCTGGAGGGGAAAGGCTTCGTGACTACCTTAGTATGAGTTGCATTGATAAGTATAAGCTCGACCATGGGGACATGGTTGGTTATAAAAGTAAGTACTACCGAGTCATACAAATGAGTGATGAGGATACTTACGGGTATCGTGAATACTTGCTTGAGAAGGACAAGAACTGGAGCCCAGACTAATGAGATCAGATGTTCAGATTATGCAGTACTTCATAGACTTAATGGTAGGTATTCCTAAGTTTTCTTATCCAGCTAATAAGCAAGGTAAGCGGCCCAGTGGGGACTTCTGCTCTATTAAGTTAATTGAAGAGTATCAAGAAAGTATCCCGGCTCAATTCATTAAGTCACAAACTGATGAAACTACTACATACCTGACAAGATCATTATCCAGATTACGGTTCCGTATAGGTTTAGTGGATGAGGAAGGGACAGCCGGAATTAAAATCATGCATGGTTGGACTAGCCATGCTATGCGGTCATTGATGCATGAGACAGGCTTCGGGTTTATACGATGCACTCCTCTAGGTAACGAAGCTGCGAAGCTTGAGCATACTGAGTGGGAACCTAGACAAGGATTTAGCCTTGATGTCTATGCCGAGCGTAACTTTGAAGAGACTGTAAATAATATGCAGAAAGTCATAGTGGCAGGCAAGTTCATTACCCAAGGACTAGAAGAAGTAAACTTACCAGACATCGTTGTAAACCCTTACGACATTGACTATCCAAACTAACAAGGACCATATATATGGCTATTGAAATAACAGAATTCGCTAATGTCTCTATCTCTGTATCCCCTACGGGCGTACAAGGTGGTAACTTTGGCATCTTAGGATTCCTAGCAAGTGACGGTGATTCGGTACTTGCAGGTAAACAAATACTCCCAGCAGAGCGTTACCGTTCTTATACAAGCCTGGCTGGAGTAGCTGCTGATTGGGCCGCTACATCTGAAGTATACAAAGCGGCTACTGCCTTCTATGGACAGACCCCTACACCTACTGACTTTGTTGTTCAGATGTGTTATGAGTCTGCACAGCCTGCTACATTAACTGGTGGCGGTACTGGAACTGCTGATGAGCTTAAAGCGGCTATCCTAGGATCTGGTGATAGTGCTAACTTTACCATTGAGATGGATGCCTTAGGTGAAATTGTAGTAAGTGACTTAGATCTTACTAGTGTTCCAGCTCCTGCTACCTTTGATGCAATTGCATCTGAAGTTACTTTGCAGTTGATTGCTGGAGGACTAACAGGTATCAGTGTAACTCACAATGGATATCAATTCGTTGTAAAAGGTGTTGCAACAGGTGCTGGCGTAGGTTTGCTAACTGCTGCCACTGGCGGTGCTGCTGAGCTACTAGGACTACAGGTACATCAGGCTAAACTATCTCAAGGCATAGATTCAGAAACTGCACTAGATGCCTTAGCTGCTGCTGATGTAGCCGGTATTGATGCAGTAGGTCTAGTCACTGATAAGAAGTGGCGTGATAATAACTCTGCCGTACAGCCTGCCAATGTTACTGAGGCCATAGCTGTATACGCCGAAGGTGCTAAGCGTATCTTCTGCAATACTTCTAATGACACTACTTGCATTAGTGCTTTCGATGATAACAACCCAACTGATGTAATTCATAAGTTGAAGAACCGCACACTACGGTTTACTTTATCTACGTTTAGTAAGGATGCATCAGCGTACCCATCTGCTTCAGTATTTGGTCGTGCTGCCTCTGTAAACTTCTCAGCTGTTGACAGTACTATTACTTTGAACCTAAAGCAGATGCCCGGTATTTCTGCCGAGAATCTTACACCTAACGAACTGGCTAACCTACGTGCTCGTTTCGGTTCAGCTATTGTTCAGATTGGTACAGGTATTAATGCCCGTACTGGCTTTGTAGACTCACGCATGTCTTCTGGCTCATGGCTAGATACTACACATGGCCTGCTGTGGTTAGAGAATCGCTGTGAAGTTGATATCTTTAACTTACTGTACCAGAGTAATACTAAGATACCTTACACTCAGGAAGGTATTAATACTGTTGTATCTAAGTTAGATGGATCTCTTCAGGCTGCTGTTCGTAACGGACTATGCGCCCCTGGGTACTTGCCAAATGATGATAGATTCTTGCCTAAGGGATATCGTATCAATGCAGTATCTCTTGAAGACACTCCTAGCTCAGACAAATCAAACCGAGTGTACATGGGCATCTCTTTCGAGATGGTTGGTGCTGGTGCATTGCATGCAGTCGAGATCTCTGGCAGCTTCGCAGAGTAAATTTTAATAAGGGGCTACGGCCCCACTAATGAGGGTACTATATGTATCAGTACAGCTTTGCAAATACTGACCTAATCGTAACAGCAGACTACCCAGGGAATCAAAACCCAGCCACATTTAAGATTCGTGGCTATGCTGCTGGTGAGGGTCTGATTAATATCCAACGCCGTTCTCCTATTGCTACCACCATGTTCGGTGCATACGGTGATATGGTTGTCTCCATGCTACGTATTAAAGGTGGTGATGTAGCCTTCCCAGTTCTTATGAATGCTCCCGAGAACAAGTACCTGCAAGACTGGGCCAACTGGTTCCAAGAGCAGGCTATGGCTGGTGGTGAACTTATTCAGCCTATTCAAGTTGCCTTCCGAGACAACATGGGCAAAGACCAAGCACAATGTACTAATGGTGTGATCTTGGCTATGCCTGGTATGGTTCGTGGACAGACTATGAACACTGTTACTTGGGTTCTGTCGTTCGAGAAAATCGAATACGAGCGTAACTCAGGTGCAGATGCGAATAACCTTTAAGTAATACCTAGCCCTATCTCTTTTTGAGGTAGGGCTTTTACGTTAAACTATTTGGAGAAACTTATGAAAGATTACCATGCCGTACTTAAAGACGGACAAGAAATTTATATTGCTCAATGGAGTGCTTCCGTTGCGTACCAGAACTTAACACAAGTATGTAAAGCGTTTGGCCCAGCTCGGGTTGAAGCTATAGCAAAGCTTGATGAACACAGCATGGCCAACGCTCGTGCTAGTTTTATGGATAGAGAAGATGGCAAGCTCTTGTACGATGCTATGTGTCACTTCGTATGTACTGTAGGTATGGATGGCAAGCGTATTCTACCTAACAACTTTGACCAGATGTTTTCAGAGGACATCAACCTACCTCTTGAGATTTTCACTCATGTAGTGCATGCGGTCTACGCTAAGTTTTTCGGACACGGCTCAGTAGAGGACAGCTCCCTAGCCAGCTAAATACTGCTCAGGAAGGTGGAGGTGTCGGACTAGATTACTCTGAGATCTTCCCTGAACTGAATGGTTATCTACTGAAGCCAGTACTGAATGATCCACCCCTTTGTTCCTTGAGAGAGCTTGATGATGGTACATATAATCTATACGACATAGAACGTATGCATCATATCATGGAACTACAAAAACACATGAACCCACCAGCACCGCCTCCTGAATAGTCATGGGGCTGACGAGGCCCTACTATGGATGACTTTAATAGCCGCGATAACTTTAACGATAGCACAAGAGCTTTTGTTAAAGTAGATAGCGATGTAGAAGAAATAGAAAGACAGGATGAGTCCTACACACCAGATATGGATGGCCAACATACAAGTTCTTATGATGGACCTATCATTACTTCTGACCAAGCTGCTGAAGCAAGACGAGGGTTGGAGAACTTACAAGGTATGAACCTAGCTCCTGAGATCTTAGCAGCAGCTAGTGTAAAACTTACGGGAGTTTTAGATAACTACCAAGCACAGCGTAATGAAGTGCAAGATGAAAGAGATTTTGAGCATACCTCCCTTGAGGAGGCTTACGGTGGAATGACGGCTGCGGATTTGCAGCTTCGTCGTCTTCAAGGTGACAGCCCTAGCGACGTGACAGGATACTCAATGGGTACTCGCATGGCTATCAAGGACTTAGCCTCTGATCAGTTCCGTAGTATGAACACTTATGGTGTGGCCAGTATTGCTGAGCTTGATGCAGTACGTGCCCGAGCTGGCAATGCTATGGAGATCTCACCACACAAGTTCTCACAAGGTCTAAACATTGATGCTTCCCAAATAGCAAGTAAGGTGACTACTAAGAGTGGACGGACTTCTAGGGAGCAACAGAACTATGGCCGTAAGGAAGTAATACAGGCTGTTAAGTTCTTCGAAGGTATCGGAACAAACTTAGACCTTGGTCCTGGAGGTCGTTTAAATCTCCATAGTGGTAATGAAGAAACTGACAGCAAACAAAGAGATGACTTAGAATGGGCCATAAACTACACAGCCCGTTTTGCTGATAAAGTTATTCATCAGGACACCAAAGACTCTTCAATATATGAAGTACGTAAAGAGGCAACTCAACAGGCTGTACTTAATCGTATGCTGGAAGGTAAGAGATACAACAAACCTACCAAGGATGGTAAGTATTTCATGTTTGACGAAAAGACCCAACTACCTGTACCTTTAGACTTTGGTGTTCCAGGGTTGATTGACAACCTATCTAGGGGTGGCATAGTCAATGGCGAGTTCGAAGGTGATTCTGAGTTTAGTCAGAGAGAGTTTCAGCAAGCTGTACTAACTGGCAGTCACTCAGAAGGCTACTTGGCAGCAGCTGAGCCTAGTGTGGAAAGGTCACTTTGGCCTAAGCCTAGAGGAATTAAGAAGGGCTCTCCAGAAGAAACAGCATACTACCAAGAACGTAGGGCAGCTTACGAGCAAGAGAAAGAGGACTGGAAGAGAGCCTCAGCAATCTTGAATGCTCAGATGACTACTAACCAGAACGAGACTGACCCACAAAACAAAGGAAAGCGCTGGACAGGCTACGATGTAGATCCTGAGCAAGAGAAGAGGAATGCCTTGTTTGAGGAGGCCGCCATGCTAGACATAGACATGGTAGGAAGGAAGTCTTCAGGTAAAGTATCAAGATCATTCACTGTGGTTGCAACAGATACAGGGTTTGAGAGAAAGTATTCTGAAGTAGTTCAGAAAGGGTCTGATAGGGCAGGCAGGTACCGAGGAGGTGAAGACAGATCAGATCGTGATGACTTCATAGAAGCTGGCATGGAGTATGATCCAGTTAAGTCTTTCGTAGGTCCTATGCCGATTAAGCAAGGTACTGATGCATGGAAAGCACAACGTAAAGGTAACATCACTGCATCTGTAATTGGCCGCACTACTGAGGAGCTGGCTATAAACTTAGCCAACGAGCGTCTTGGTAATGAGGAGGAGTTCCTATCTTCTGGACATGTAAAAGAAGGTAACTTATACGAGGACAATGTAGGCAGAAGCTTCATGCACGAGCATGGGGAAAGACTTGGCCTAACAATGAAAGAAGCCTTCTTTGAAACTAATGCAGACTTACCCGGCTTTGGAGTATCTCCAGATGCTAACCTGTATGATAAGGATGGTAAACGATCTCTATTGGAACTGAAGTATCTGGCCTCTGATGGTACGATGGATAAGTCAATGAAGACTTACAAGGAGCAGTTGCAACTTCAAATGGCTGTAACAGGAGCTAAGGAAGCACACTTTTACAGACAGAACAAACGCACTGGTGAGAGCGCCTATGATTTAGTCAAGGCTGATCCAGAACTACAGGCAGAGCTAATCAAGCGTGGTCAGGACGCACATGAACTTGCCTCTACACTTGACGCTATAGGAGTGGATGATTTGAAAAAGAAACTCGCAAGTAGAAAGGATAGAGCTGCTGATAAAGAAGCTGGTCCTGCTACTGTAATGAAGACTGAAGAAAAGGCACAGGCTGCTAAAGCTACTGTCATGGATCTAAGCAAGGCTGCAACTAATGTACTGTCCGATGCTATTTCAAATGCAAATGGTCCTGTATCAGGTGACGGCTCAGGAGTTACTTCTATATCCAAGAAGGAATTCGGAGAACGCTTAGAGCGAGAAAAGAATATTGCCAACATGAAAACCTATACCGAAAATGTTGTTGGTATGAAGATGGCTCAAGATGCGGAAGATGCGGAACAGGCCAATGAAGCTGCTAAGGATGCTGCTAAGGCTAATAAGGATATGGCCAGAGCCTCTAAAGAAGCTTCAGCAAACTTAAAGAGGTTCGGATCATCTTTACTTCAGGTTGCTGGTGCTGTTGCAGGAGTCGCACTAGAAGGTAATGACACTGAGATGGCAACTCAACGGATTGCTTCTGAGACTGGTATGGATGCACAGCGTACAGAAGGAATGCGTAGGATGCTTGCTGAGGGTGGGGTTAAATATGAAGATACTGCGGGTATAATGCAGCAATTTGGTAGTCTATCTGGTGAGGCAGCAAGCTTTGACACATCCCCTATGCTACTCCGCATTAACGATAGGATGGGAAAGTACGGATCATTGCATGGCCTGCCAAAGCTCACCCACTCTGATGTCTATAATAAGTCTGGTGAAGCGCTTGCTGAGATGATTACTAAAAGAACTAACCAGCTTGAGAGTCCTGAGGCAAGACGAGACTACCTAAGAGGGTGGGGGCTAAGCAAGATGGCTCCTGCATTTGATAGAGATAATCCTAATAGGATAACTGCCGAGGGCATGTCCAATGTAATAGGGGACATTGACCCAACGGAAAGATTCAGTATTAACTCAGCTATTGAGTCAGCTGCTGATGTAGTACGCCAAGGAAAGGAAGGTTTCTCTTCATTCCTTGGAGAGACAGGTAACTCTCTTGCTAAGTACACCACTGATGCTATTGTGCCAGGTGCTGCGATTGCAGGAGGAGTAGTTACAGCCGTAGGAGGAGGTAAGCTTGCTGTCAAGGCCCTTAAAGCTGGAGGACCTCGCTCTGTTGCTTTAGGCAATACCTTAGGTAAAGCTGGGTCTGTCTTAGGTAAAGGAATAGTCAGGGGAGGAGGTGCTGGATTGGCTATCGCTGGAACTAGGGCGGTTACTGGAGTGGAAGACGATGGAGGCATAGCAGACTCTCTTATGGATATTGGAGAGTTCACAGCAATGGGAGCCGCTGTAGGCTCAATGGTTACTCCTGGACTAGGTACAGCAATAGGTGCCGGTGTTGGTGCCGTTATAGGTGCAGGTAATGAAATATACGAATGGGCCTCACAGCCATCGCCTGATACTATACCAAGCACTAGCTTAGGAGTAGCCTCACCTCAGTCCTCATCAAACGCTGGAGCAAGCCTAAACAGTAACGTAACTGTGAATGTTGAGGTATCTCCCGATGGAGTACAAACTACCGTAAATGACAATGGTAATGAGTACATCGACACAAGCACAACCTACAGCCAAGACTAGGAGGCCGTATGACTATTAAAAGATTTGGCCAAGCAGTTAAGTTGGAAGTGTTTGGCCCGGATAGAGAGACAGTATTATTTGACTCAGATGGGTTGAGAGTAGACTTTGACATTGTAAACATTCCAGGTTTTTCAAGAGCCACTTTCAAAGTATGGAACATGGATGAGAAAATGATTAAGCAAGTACAGCATGGTGAGCGCTATTGCAGGCTCACCTGTACTTTGCATGATGATGCTCCCATGGTAATAGCGGATGGGTTCTACATCTCGAATGCTTATGAGCAGACTATAGTACCAGATAGTGTGACAAATATCTTCGGGTACTCTGCCCTAAGAAAGGACTTCCTTAACAAGCAGATTAAGTTAACTGTTAAGGATCCTTCACTTAGGAATATAATGACTCAAATATCTCAAGAAATTAAATCTAGACCTGATAATAAGTTCAGGGGTAAGGTTATATACAGAAACTTCCCTGGAGCTGACCTGGATTATATACCTCCTAGAACTTATAAATCTAGGACAGGGTCAGTAGAGGGACTTCTTGAAAATATAAGCAAACCTAGATTTAAGTACTTTACGATAGGTGAAGATATTGTTTTAATGTACCAGCCTACTGCCGACAACCTTGACCAAACTGATCTAGCAACCCGAAAGGATACAATAGAAATAGATCCTAACAACCTAAGCTCAGCCCCTAAGATTGGGCCTGGTCAGTTAGTCCTTGAATGTAATTTAGACTCAGGAATCTACCCTACATCTATTTTAGATATTTCTAATATAGTGACAGCAGTAGTAGATGCCGAGGATAAGACCTTACAATTAGCTCCTAAGTATTTAAAAGAGGCAATAGCAGGGTTTACTAAATACCAAGCACTTACTGTACAACATCGTGGATCAAACTTCACTAGACAGTGGGATACCATTGTAACAGCGTCTAGCCCTACTAAGGGCAAAGACTCACCAATAAGAGGATGGAATGTGTAATGGCTAAACCAACACCATGCCGCATAACCTTCACAGATGCAGACACTGGGATCGAGCAACAAATTCGGTTCCATGCTGTGATGGTAGAGCAACACGCAGCAAAGAGCGTCATTACCAAGTTCCCGGTCATGACAGGCTATGAGGTATCTCGTAATGCTATTAAAAAGAATAGGGAGTTTACTGTAACGGCTGTGATTAGTAATACAGTACTGGAAGATGCCAACAACTATGATGTAATGACAGGGGATATTAGCAAAACCATGCATAAAGCTTGTTCTGAATTAGTGGACAACGCACAGGTATGCCAAGTAGTCTCCAACCTTGGAAACTACGACCCGGTAGTATTTAATAGCTATACAACTAAGACTGACAAAGATTGGTCCAATGCTATAATGATAATCCTAAAGGGAGAGCAGCTTCAGGTAAAAGGTAATTTGAACAAGACTGCACCTACTGAGTTGGCATTTAAAGTATTATCAGATGCTGAGGCAGAGGTCCGTAGAGATGAACTGTACGCACAAGGTTATGATATTAGTTTAGAAACATCCTTGCATGAGTGTACTATGCCTCTCGGTACTGACTTTGTAGTAGAGAACCATACTGAGCAAGGTGTTCCTAAGAAGACCACCTTCATAAATACTGGACAGGACAACACCACAGATGCGTATAATTACCAAGTGCATCGGGAGCTTGATACTGTAGCAGGAGATAGTGGACAGACAGAGCAAGGGGAGCTAACCAGATCTATTTACGGATCTTACTTCGAGGATATCTATATCTCTGATGTGGGAGGTCCCTTAGATACAGAAGGTACAAGCAACTTCATAGTAGCCCCTAGTGCCGACTCAGCCACTAGTACTAGTCCTGACAGCTTTCAAGATCTGCCCTCCGCTGATGATGTAGTGGGATCTGCTTCTAAGAAGTCCAGTAACCCTATAACTACTATTACTAAAGTAGTCCCTAACGAGGATGCTATTGAGTCAGGTAACGTACTATGATAAGCCCTGACAGATATTGCTATAACCTACCTGGCCGAATCGTAGAGTACTTTCCAGACACTCAGACAGCTACTGTTAAGATCTGTGTGGAGAAGACTTACGGTGATACTGAGGTAGAGGCCAGTAAGGTAACTCGTGAGGACTTGAGAGATGTTCCAGTACATACCCCTGGTGGTGGTGGATGGCATGTAACCTTTCCTATAAAAGAAGGAGATACTTGTCAACTAACCTTTAGCCAGATCGGATATGACTACTGGCTGTTCAATGACAAGGATGAGTCAGGCACCCTCTCAGGGCTCCCTAAACCTCATCTGTACCGTCAATTCTCTGAAGAGGATGGATATGCCTTAGTAGGATATAACACGCTACCACGGGCCGTACAGGACTACTCAGAGGTACATAGTCAATGGAGGAACGAAGATGCCTCACAGAAGATCAGTCTAAATGAGGATCTGTCCATAGACATCAAAGCCGGTACTACTACCATAAACATTACTAAGGATGGTACAATAGCCATAGCAGCCCCTCTAGTGACCGTGACAGGAGATCTGACAGTAGATGGTACTATCACATCAAATACATCTGTCGTGTCTCCTAGCATGGTTACAGGCGGTAAGGAGCTTACTAACCACAATCATCCGGCTGGCACACCTCCAGGAACCACAGGAGCTAATAATTAATGGCTAATCTAGCACTAGACAAAGCCACCAACGATTTGATCAAACCCTCCCAAGGCCAGTCCAGAGTCTCCGAAGGTCGTTACACTGTCCAGCAGTGTCGATCTCGGTTACAGGTCTGGCTAGGTGAGTGGCAACTTGATACAAATCAAGGGTGGATCAACTACGATGACTTTGGCAAGAACTTTGACCAATTCGATATTGAGACACGGGCCCGTCAAGTGATACTTGGAACTAAGGGAGTCCAATCTATTGACTCAATGGATGTAGCCTACAGTAATCGCAATCTATCTATAACCTTCACCGCCACTACTATATATGGCGAGATTTCAACCACTGTCCCTTGGGGCATTTAAGGAGGCCATATGGCTGGCTTAACAGACGAAGGCTTCACAGCCGATACCTTGAGTGAGATACAGGCACGTATCGAGGGCAGGTTAAAAGTATACGATCCAGAGATAGATTTGGATCCAGCATCACCTGACGGGCAGAATGTATCTATCTTTTCTTTTGAGGTAGCTACCTTGTGGCAACAGTTAGGGATGGTATACAACAGCTATAACCCGGACATTGCATCTGGTAAAGGACTTAGAAATGTGGGACTGTTAACAGGCATTCCCTTTGGCTCTGCAAGTAGATCTTCTGTAAACCTTGCATTAGGAGGTACAGGAGGTACAGTAATCCCAAAAGGGTCTATAGTTGCTGACCAGGATGGTAATGAGTACAGTACTTCCTTTGCAGTTACATTGCCAGGGTCTACTGAGTGCGTGGCATTGCAAGCTGGACCTATTCCAGTAACCGCAGCCAATACCTATACAATCAAGACAGTTGTACCAGGGTGGACAACGGCCACTCAGTCAGTTGATGGAACCTTGGGAGGTATAGCACAAACTCCCCAGCAGTACCGCAACCTTCGCAACCGTACAGTAATGAGGAACTCTTCATCTGTCGCAGACGTTGTCGCTTCGCGCCTCTACGAACTAGGACTTGAACAGGCCTCAGTTGTTAATAACGATTCTTCAGTAGATACCTTACCAGATGGAACTCCTCCTAATAACCTGCACATAACCTTAGGAGAGTATTCAGGAGTAACTCAAGAACAAATAGCCCTCACCATCCTAGAAGCAAAAGGACTAGCCTGCCCTACATGGTCAGTTGGTAAAGATGCAAGCAACGGTGGTACATGGAAGGAAGTAGAAGACAATCAAGGAGTAACTCACAGAATCTACTTTGATGAAGCACAGCCTGTAGAAATTCATGTAGGTATGAGTATTACATTCCTGGACGAGGACTATGCAGGGGCTGTGGAGCAAATCAAACAAGCTGTAGCAGACGACATTAACTCTTACCTTACTGGTGAGGACGTTGACTGGTCTAGGCTGTTCGGAGTAATAACACAGTTCGGAAAGGCCTCGATAGATATTGCTACCTTCGTACCTCAGTTATTTATTAGTAATACAGCAACACTGCCCACTACCCCAGGCAATGTCTCTATTAGTTCTTTTGAGTACGCTACTTGCTCTGTAGATGACATTGACATAACTGTGAGTAACTGATATGAATAGTATGTATTTCACGCCTCAGGCAATACCTAAGGTAGAGGAAGATCTAATACCTCCTGAAGCTACTAAAGGCACTGATATTATGGAATCACTATTGCTTCAGCAGTATCAGAATAGTCCTAACTTGAAACAGTACATGGGGGCCTTTATAGCAGAACTGGACATACTCTTTGAAGAAACTAATAAAGTATACCTTGGCAGGTTTCTTGAGTATGCTACAGGCGCACAACTAGATGTCATAGGTATCATACTAGGGCAATCAAGATCTGTAGAACTTCCTACTTCCTGGTTCGGGTTTAAGAAGCCTGATGGCTCTAACCCAGCCGGAGCAGACCAGATGGCTGATGAAGCTACTCCTGCTGAGGGTGGTAGGTTTAGGGGCGAGGGTAGTGAAAACTTTACTACTACTCCTTTAGACGACTTCACATATAGAAAAGTACTGCTGGCCAAGGCTTTGTGTAATAATAGCCCCACCATGGATGTAAACACTCAGTACTTTATAATACAAGTGTTGTTAGGCAAAGTACCTGCCTTACTCGAATTAGTTAGTGAAGATACTCCAGGGGCGGCTGTAATTAGTAGTACCATACAGCTTAACTGTGACAGGTCAGAAGTGTCAATAGAAGACGCAGCATTAGTTGATTACATGTCACAGTACTTCATACCAACAGGTATTACATTTAATGTTAATAGAACTTAGATAAGGATCTAAATATGACAACTCAATCAGACCTATCCTTAGTATGGGCATCAGGTGGCGGACAGACCGATCCTGGGCCTGATAAGTATGCACTAGGCTGGGAAGCAGAGATACCTACTTTTCAGAACTTCAACTATGTACTGGCTAATTGTACTAAGAACATCTTAGTAGGAGCAGAACAAGGAAGCTATACTTGGGACACCAATGTAAGTTACAAGAAAGGTGTTACTGTATATAAAGGTGGTGTCACATATACGGCAATCAGCGACAACACAGGACAAGACCCTGCAACAGATGTATCACATAGTTACTGGACTACGGGAGCGATACTATCTAGTTCCTCTAACTGGGGCCTATCCTATAAAGATGGGTTCAAGCTAGGTACAGTAAACATACGTTCATCAGATAATGTGTGGGGCGGTAATGATATTACTATCCAGAATGGAGCTCCTAATGTATTCTTTCGTACTGCTAGTGGCTCTAATAAGAACTGGCTACTAGGTAATATTAGTGGCGAGATGGTATTAGTCGATGTAGGTACTACTAACGTGCCTGATGACCGGGATATTTCTTTATCGGCTAGTACTACATACAAGCTATACCATGAAGGTAATAAGCCTAATCAGGTAGATGTGTCAGGAACAATTCCTGATGCACCTGCTGATGGAACTATATACGGAAGAAGGTCAGGTAACTGGATTAAGGTTACTAGCACCACAGTATCCACAGCACCTCCACCGCCTTTATCAGGATCCGGGGCTGGCTGGTATAACCTTGATGATGGTACTACTTATATAGATATAGATGATGGTGATAGTTCTCAATGGGTGCCTCAAAGTCCTCCTGTATTATCTGATCTGGCCACATCTGCTGAGGTTAACACTGGTACTAATGATAAGAGTATCGGGCCAGCAGCCTTGGCAGGTTCTGATTATGTTAAGGATCAGCACTATGGAACATACAGCTACTATGAAGATAATGAACCTGACAGTAATGTATCTGGCAGATTATCTGGTGATACAACACTAGAGGCAGGGGCTGCTGACCTTCATGCTATGCGTATGGGGAGGATGGTTATGCTGACTGGATCTCTTATCGTACTTCTTACTGATGCAGACAGTTTGCC
>Ga0098054_1000439_pt1 | contig 26684 bp, 50 predicted proteins | sample 16_taG_FD_75048 | JGI IMG/M metagenome (GOLD analysis project Ga0098054, IMG submission 75048) | Marine viral communities from the Subarctic Pacific Ocean - 16_ETSP_OMZ_AT15313 metaG | ecosystem: Environmental > Aquatic > Marine > Oceanic | place: Pacific Ocean | collected 2015-01-18
AACTATTCTTAATAATATATACAGGAGATTCAACGCTAGCAGCAAACATGCTTGAAGAGTCTTGAACTTTTCTAAAATACTTTACAGGCAATTCTCTGCACTCAACATACTCTCCATCTGTACCTCGTTCTCTAATAACACTAACTATTCTATGATTAGCTATATTTGTAGAAGCTGCTGATATATCTCCAGATTCTTGTGTAAAACTTTTAACCTTATCGTCAGGTATTGCTCTTATAATTTCTGCTGCTGTGTCAGTAAGTGCGTCACCTAGAAAAGTGTCGTCACCTACTGCCCCAACATAATCTTCTATTCTTACTTTAAATGTACTCATTAGAATATAAAGTCCTGTAATGGTGGTGGTATAATATCTGGTTTAGCCTCTCTTGAATTTCTTGTCTCTATAAATTCTTTTTCTATTTTTTCTGCTAATCCATAATGTCCGCTACCCATTTGCATTTGACCATCTAAAAATAAAAAATGAGCTAACGAATAATGTACGCAAGCTGGTATTAATTGGTCAGGCAAATCTACTCCATCTGTAATTGCATTTTTAGTCATAGGATTTGCATAATAATAAACTTTTAAGGTACTTCCAGAATCAGGTGTTTTAGTTAATGTTAATTTTATATCTTTTGAGGTCCAAGCTCCTGCACTTCCATAAGCAGTTCCATAAGCAGCGCCTTTAACTGGAATTGAAAATGCATTTGCACTTGTTACTGTAATCTCATGAACAACATCATTAACTTCACTTTTAGCACCTGTACCAGAAAGCAATCCAACAATACCAGTTATTTTTACTTTATCACCAGTCTCTAATCCATGAGAGCTACTTGTAATAACTATTGGATTGGCACTTGTTGCACCTGTAATAGTGCCAGTACTTGAATTTTCTTCACTAACAAAATAACCAATATTCTGTATAGTGTCTTCATCTGCACCCTCTGCATATCTTTTTTCACTAACATAAGGAACAGTCTTGCTGTCGCTACTACCAATAAGCGTAACTTTATATATTCTCATGCTAGCATCTTCATTGGTTAATGTATAAACATTTGTAGTAGTAGTAGATAGTTCTTGTGAACTTCTTTTCCTTACCACTCTTCCTCCAACCTCTTGAACTTTATTATCAAAAAAACTAGATATTAAAGGCTCTGTAATTGGAAATCCTAAAGCTGATTTACTTAAACCGGCTTCAACCATTTCGTATGCTTCTTGATATCTCATTACGCTTTACGTCTCCTTATTCCTTTTACATGCTTTTGTGATTTAGGTGGACTTTTTTTGCTCCCACCTTTACCTGCCCAAAAAAGTTTATTTGCCCAATATGCAGCAGATGTTTTTCCTTTAGCAATATTCTTACCATTTTAATTTCTTTTTTTCTTGTTCAGTCATTTTAAACCTTTAAGTATTAGGGGGGTAAAAATTACCCCCCTACACTATTATTTACACAAGCTTCATGATTGCATGAGTTTGTTCCTGACGAATCTCAGGACCTGCCTCAACTAACCACTCGTCTGTTTGACCATCACTACCATCTTGAACGATATCTCTGCGAAGCTGAAAATCAGATTCGGCTAAGACACGCGCATCAAAGTTAGCAAAGTCAACAGCTACTGCATAATCTTCATAAGCACCTTTTAGGAAAGGATGAGGAATAAAGTTTAATGTACCAACTGGTCCCATATAACTCATTACTCTTAATCCAGCTTTTTCTTCTTCGCCCATCATTGCATTTATATTGCTAGAAGAGTCAGCACGAACCATTGCTGTAAGTTTCAATAGCCATTTGTTTGAAGCAAAAACAGTCTTTTCCATTGAACCATCAATTGTATCTTGGAAAATATGTTCTATTACAGCATCAAAATGCGCTTGAGTACCACTTGAGTTATTTAACTGTAATGATGAATCAATATCAGCATTATTAGTTTGAATAACACCAGCAGTTCCACCAACACCTAAACCTGCAAAGGTTCTTTTAGGGTTAGCAGAGGTTGCATCTAAGCTAATTGCACCATTAAAAAGCATAGCGTATTCTACGTTTGCTTTAATTTGTGCTAGCTTACGCGCTTGCAGTCTTGCTAGTTCTGGTCCGCCATATTGGTCAGACACTCTAGCTGTTCTTGTAATCGTATAAGGCTCGCGAAAGATTTGCGTACAATTCTTTAATCTACGAACTTTTTTACGAGTTTCAGAACCAACAGCAGCACCTTCAGCGTACTCACCATTACCACCCGCTACCATGAAATAATCGGCATCAGCAAAATTAACTTCGCCAAATCCCATTGGGTCATTTCCATAGTAAGTAGTTGCTACAGCGTTGTCATAAAATTGACCAGCGGTTGCAACGTATGTTAAGGTAAGAACACCGGAAGCGTCAGCAGTAATCATATCAGTACCATCAGCTACAGCTTCAACATTATAAGCATTCAATGATGCGTGCTTGTGCGCACTTAAAAATTGAACATGCTTATCACTTGGACTTGCTAGGTTAACATCTTTACCTATTGCAACACAAATAAAGTGTGTTACAGCAGTTGTTAAAGCAGCAGAACCACCAGCTACAGATGCAGCATAAATTCCACCAACTTCAAATGCTTCTACCTGTGCTTGTCTGCGGAATTTAACAATAGCATTATCGCCATTAATTCCAGCAGTTGCAGTATCAGTTACATCTGTGCTTGTAATTTCAGTTTTGATACTTCTTTTAATGAAGTACTCGTCTTCCATCCATTCAAAAATCGGTACAGGAGTTCCAACTGTGCCTGCACGACCAGAAATAGATAGCAAAGGTGTTACGGATTCATTGTAATAATAAATCTTTGGACCTAATTCGAGTACTTGCCTTTGTGTGCCGTCAGAGAACTGTGTTGCAGTTCCGGCACCATATGTATTTGGCATAATACATACTCCTTTATTTTAGGGTTTCTATTTGCTAAATTGCAATATCCCCTTCATAAAGTCATCTAATTCTTTTTCAGCAGGTTTCTTGACAGGAGTTGGTTTGCCTTCAACTGAGGCTCCACTTTGAACCTTTTCCATTTCAAGTACTTTGCTTTGACCAGCTTTTTCTTTTTCTGAAGGAGGATTTACACTTTCTTCTTTTCCATTCAGAACCTTCCACACCTTAACCATATTAGAAGTTGTTACGTTTTCCGGACTTTTCATAAAACCATAGTATGATTGTATTTCTTCTTCCGTCATACCAAGTGATTTAAGTTCATTGATTTCAGCTTGTCGTGCTTTAACTTGACTTTCTTGTTGCCTTACACCTTCAAATTGTTTCATTGCTTTCTGTGCGCCTTGGTCAATTAGCCATTGGTCGTATTCCTGTCGCCAGACTTGGGAAGAAGAGCCATCGCTTGCTTCTTCTAGTATTTCATAATCTTCCGGCTTTTGAGGCGGACCCCCCGCTTCTTGCTTGTTAGCTTCTTCTTGCAATTTTTCTACAATATGAGGATTCTTTTGCAACCAAGAATCAATCACTTCAAGTTTTTCATACTTTGAACTTTTTTCACGAAGTTCGCCTTCTGCTTTATCTTTTGCACTTTGAATATTCTTATATGCATCAGCAAGCTTATCTCGACCTTCTTCGGTATCTTCAAACTTATTATCAATAAGCCATTTCTTAACTTCTTCTACAGCTTCTTCTTCTTTTTGAGTTATTTCTTCTTCTGAAAGCTCAATAGCTTCTTCTGTTTCGGATTCTATTTCAGTTTCCACATTTACTTCTTCTGAGCTAGATGGTTCGTTAAAAGTATTTAACATTCCCATTAAGTTATCGTCTTTAGTTTCTTGTGTACTTGTCGTATTTTTAGACATTCGATGCTCCTGTTTTTAAGGTTATCCCAATCCCATTTGTTCTTCAAACGGATTGGAAGCCGTTTCTTCTGAGTTAACCGCGCTTCTTAAATCAGCTAAATCAATAGCTGTTTTATCTGTCATCTCTTTCTGTTTTCTTTCCTCGTTCTTCGCTGTTGCCCTCAAGTTACTTACCGCTTGTTGTACCGGCTTTGTTGCTTCAGAGACTTCTGCTCTCATCTTTGTATGGAACAGTTCTCTTTCTCTAGTTTGCAAATCTCCAGTCATAGACTGTAATTGTTTTGACAATTGTTGATTTTGCGCTCTAAGCTTTTCAATTTCACTCATTCTAGCAATCAATGATGATTTATCTACATCTCCTTGTAGACCCATAATTACTTGAGTTCTATCGTAAATACCAGCTTGTAATAATTGTATATCTTTTGCCAAATCTGCCGTTGGACTTTTTGAGCGTGTACTACCAATAACAACACGAATATCTACTTCTGCTGTTGTGACATCGTACATTCTTTCAATTGCTAAAGTATAATCATTTATTACCGGTACATTAATCTTTAATTCTTTTTCAATTCCTAATGGATTGATTACGCGTAAAATTCTTTCTTTATCATATACATAAGGTATATACTTTGAAACTATCCTACCAACATGTGTAAGCATATCGTATGCAGGTAATATCTTCCAATTTTGTTTTCTAGAAGATGCTTCATCCAATATCTTAGCTTCACCAAATGTTCCAACAGCACCAGAAGGATTTCCTTGTTGAAACTTATATGCACCAAATACAGTTTCTATATCTGTTTCATATCTTTGCTTTTCTACATAAAGTTGGGAACTAATTGCCGGTGGAGATAGTTCTTTTATTTTACCTTCTCTTAAAGCTGAAGGGTTTGCTCTAATAATTGCATTAGGTACAAACCATTTCTCAAGCTCTTCTGGGTCAATAGCTCCATCTTCATAAATTAATTTAAAACTAGCTGTGCTAGTGGCGTGAGATATAAGCAATGCCTCGGTCCTATTTAACATTCTTTGTGGAGTTTTTGCATGCCTTACGTCACCAGCAGGATACGGATTCCCATTATGCTCATTGCAACATGGCACAATAGGATAGTCTTCTAATGGCAATACAATATCATATATCAATGCATCACCTATTACAAAACTTTCACGCACTCTAGTTACAAATATCTTTTCTTCTTCTACTTGATTATTTTGAATATAAGCTTTATATCTTTTTGTAGATTTAAATTCATCATATTCTTTTTTGTTAAAACTTTTTTGTCTTCCAGTAAGCTTATCTGTTAATAAAATTTGTTCTTCGCTTACTTTTGACCAACGTATAAATCTTCTTACTTTAGCTTGACCATCATCATTTACATCACTTCTTCTTATAATATCATCTCTATTATATTTAGACGTAGCATAATCATCATCTCTATAATCTTCATGTGCATCTTCTATATCATTTGCATGTTCTGGGAACATTACCTTCATAGATTCTTTTGTGCTAGTATCTGAAAGCATTATAGATGCAGCGTCTCTAAAAAATGGGTCAGTTGAGTTAGGGTCAACATACATATTTTCTGGTGCAACCCTTTTTACTTTAATTCCACCTCTACCTTGCTCTGCTTGCCAATCTGGATATACATACATATAACCAAGACCTTTAATAGTATAGTCTTTTACAATACTTCTAAAATGTCTATCTCCATCAGACTCATACCAAATTTTATCTAATAATTTATTATATACAAAAGCAACCTCAGAATCTGTCTTTCCAGTAGGTCTAACATCCCATTCCGGGCTAGCACCAGCAACATTTGATAAAACTTGCTCAACAGCAGGTCTAATCTTATTATTTGCCTCAGGTGGTTGACCGACACTTACTAGGTAATCCTTTTGCGCTCTTGTTAACTGTAATCCTAAATAAAACTCTTCATCTTCTGCCATCTGAAACTTATGTTCATCTGCTGAAGATTGATAGTAAACGTATTCGTTACTAATGTCTGACGCAGATATATCATCAAGTTTGATATTTTTTAAACTTATCATGCTACCACATATTAATTATTATTATACATACTATGCAAATACACTTTCGCCAGTTTCCCAATCTATACCTTTAAATGGAGAATAGCCTCTATATTGCATTCCATCTTCGTCAAAACCATGTCTAGGTGCATATATATCATCAATTGCCCATCTTAATGCATCTAATGTATCCTTTTTAAAACTACCATGTTCTTTAAAATTTAAAAGTTCTTGCTCTAACTCCCAATGCTCATCCTTTAGGCGCATAGCATCGCTAGCAAAATAAGGTTGTAATTGTTTAATTCTGTAGTACTTACTTTTTATTGCTTTCTTAGGATTTATGTTATAAAACTTTCCTGTCCTTTTAGATTCTCTCATCATATAATCAGAAAGCATTACATGTCCTGTTTCTTCTATATTTATCAATTTAGGCTTGTAATATTCAATCATTTCGGTTAACTTATCAGCTAAATCCATTGGAGCCATTTGACCTCGATGGTAGTCAATAACGTAAATATTGTTCTCTGCATCTACTCCAATCACCATAATAACAGAAAAATCAGCTTTTACATTTTCACTTGACGCTGGGTCAACACCCATAAACACATTTACAGGTATATCCCATATCTCATCTTCAACATTTTGGATAATAACAGAAAAATCATTGTCATTTTTAAAATGTCCTTCCCAATAGTTAATATTTTCTTTCTTAAATACACGAAAACTGTCATCCATTGGTATATTCTGATACTCCTGGTAAAAATAAGCTACATCACCTTCAGAAACTAGTCTGTCGCGTTCAGCAATTAGCCAATCATAGGGTCGGTAATCTTCCCATAAGACCTTAGGTTTACCTTTTTTATCTAAAATTTCTTTACCACTTGCTGTAAACTGCCCCGGCTCATTATCTTGTAGGATTGCTTGGAAAAACATACTGTCCCACCCTTTAATCTTGCGCTTGCCATGCTTGTCATAAGCACGCGGACCAGCAATTCTGTTAAGGTACGACTCTTCATCAACAATTGTTCCTATAAATATAAGCTTTGAATCACCAGAGCCAGCAATAACTGCACCATTCAACCATTGTCTAAATTGGTCCCTCAATGTTTGTGTTGCTGTATTTCTTTCACCTTCTCCATCATCAATAACTGTCAATGTTGGTCTGTATGCTCCGTACTTTAATCCACGAACCTTTTGACCTGTACCACGAATCAATACTTTACAATAACTATTAGGTGCGCCAGTCTCATCAAAACCTGCAACAAATTCTTTTTCTTCCTTACCCCAGTTCCTACCTTTTCTATCCCCAAAGAAATAACGCAGCTTTTCATTGAACTCTATTTCATTACCAATCGTTTCTAAATAAAATTTAGATTGCTTTTCAGATTCTGATATTAATAAAATAAACTTCTCTTCATCAAACAAAATACGATGTAAAGGATAGACTAAGTTGATTAAGGTTGACTTGGCATGACCACGAGGTGCAACCACCGCTAACTTAGAACCTATTTCTAAATTCAACAGCTTAGATACAATATCTTTATGAAATTCTGGAGACTTACTTCTTATATGGTAGTGCATAGGTAACTCTGGGTCACCTAATATAAATTTAGCAAAAAAGAATATATCAAGGTACATTCTCTTCATTAAAGCTTCGCGTTCTTCCAATGTGTAAGATAGTTCCAAATTATCCCTTATTCTTTATTCTTAATATTTGAGCAGACAAATATACGCAAGCATCTAGTAATTCTTCTAGTGCTTCCTGCGTAAAGTCTCTATCATCGTTTATAGGTACATCTTGATTGTATTTAGCTTGACCTAAGTCCAATCTGTCTGAAATCATTTTTTTGATTTCTTCATTAATCCCTTGCATTTTTTCATGTGCTTTTTCCTCTTCGATTTCGAGCCTCCCTCTAAGGTTGTCATAAGACGAGATGTTCCGTCTGTGAATCTCATTTGATTTGTTGATGTGTAATTAGGCATCTGCTGTTCCTGTTATGTATTTTTCATAAGCATCTAATCTTTCGCTGAGTGAATCTACTTGTTCAATCATGCTTAAAATTAAGGCAGATATCTTAGGCTCTACAAACATTTCTTTACCATCTAGCAAAATAACGCCTGTATATGACTCATCAATCTCTAGCGTGATTGTTGCTTCCGGTATCTTCCGAGTCAATAACACCTTGTATTCCTTTGTTTTTCACAACATTCATTAAACGACCAATATCTTTATCAGATAATTTTTGTCTTGCTTCTGCCAATAGTTTCTTATCTCCATCTGATATCATAATAATATTTTGTGTCTTCTCTTCTTTTTCTTTCTTACTATGACCTAATAAATCCGATATGCGGTTGAGTGCATTTAGTTTTGCATTAGGTGGAGCGCTATCAATTAGTTCACGATATTGATTGATAATCCAATTATCATCCATACCATGTTCTAATAATGTCTCTCTAATGTTCATGCTAATCCTATCAGATATATATTTTTTTCGTAAAATTCTAACACCTCTTCTAAGCGCTTGTTTAGGGTTGTTGTCGCTATATGCGTTTGTATACGCGTCAACGATTGAGGCTGAATCGAACTTTCCGTTTTTGTCCAGTATTCCGAATTTAGAGATATAGTCCGCGAATTGTTTTTGTAATACAGTTGCTGGGACATTTCTAACATATTGCTTATAGATGAGGTCATTTCCGGACCAGTCTTTTTGCTGCTTGGCGTAGATTTTTGTATAATACGTTGGGGTTTCTCCAAAACCTGTGCGTATAAAAGTAATTTGCTTACGCTTGCCTTTAAGCTTTTTGAAACGCTTTCCAGTAACCTCAAGAGCCTTACCATCATGAGTCCGTATCCAATCACCAATCTCTGCATCACGCCAGTTTTTGACTGTTTCAATTCCAAGAGCGTTAATTTCATCGCATTCATATTGGTCAAATTCCTTTCCTTTACATGTTACTTTCATTTAGAATGGTGCTTTTTCCTGCTTTTCTTCTATTTTATAACTAACGTATTCTAATCCTGTTTGCGCTGTCTTCTTCCAGCCAGCAACAGAATAATCTACACCTTTTATTCTAAAGTTACCTGTAAAATCTGGTTGTGTCTCTTTATTTTTACCTTGGTTTGTGAATATAGAGCCTGTCATATCTTTAACTTCATAAGCCATAATTAAATTCCTTTCATGTATTTGATTGGTTAAACCTAAGGTTTATAAACCATATAAGTAAACCTTTATTTATAAACCTACTGTATCCTTATAAACCTAAGGTTTACTGCTACTGCTATATGCAGAGCTATGCGATGGCATTGCGATGGCATTAGGGTAGCTATAGCAACCCTATTCAAACAGCCTTTAAAAGCACCCTTTGTAAAAAATTGTACAAAATTTTCGTGGTGGGTACTATATAATGACGGGGCGACCCTCGATTTCGTTTCTCCCTACGCGAAACGCGTTGAGTCAACATTTTTTCTCCTCGTCGACAAACCATTGTTTATTTTTAAAAGCTAGCACAGTTTTCTCGAACGCGAATGCTAAAAGTTTTGCTTGCTCTACCCTCTTAGCCATTCCATATATTGTAGCTCGGCAATCAAGCCGATAATTTCATAAATAAAAACAAGGAAAAAAAACAATGCTAAACTCAACAATAATAACAGATACACCAACAATCGACGATTCCAAACCCTCACTAGATTCCAAGCTAGCACACCAAGAACAGCAAGCAATCATTGAGGACTTTCAATTGGATTTTGGCTTTTCACTTGATGAACTACCAGACCTAGACCTACCAATTGAAACATATGAGAAGCATCTAGTATGGATGGTAGAGGATGAGCAAGAAGCAAAAGAGCTTAAAGAAGAAGAAGAGCAAGCCATTATATTAGAAATGCATGAAACATGCCCAAACTGGGACAATTCAACTGATGCATATGATAGGATACTTGAAGAGGATAAACATGCAGTAGCCGGTTTAATCTCATGAATGGCTTTGAAATATCCTTATTTATTGCAGGTATTTTATGGCTATATGTCGAGAATAAAAGACCCTAGTAAGTAAATAACAATAACCAATAAGAAAACCCTGTAGTTTTTACTATAGGGTTTTTTTTTGCTTAAAATTAGCCTAAATACGCTTTTTTTATCCCTAGGTAAGGTAATCACACCCTACGAATGAGAAAATCCCTTCAGCACCTCAAAAAACGCCTTAAAACAATACACCGGTACTAAATCTTAATCCTTAATCTAGGTGATACCCTCAAAAAATATCTATTTTACCTTCACGCGTAGGAATCCCTATAATTTTATTTAATTTTTGACCCTATATTTATCTCTTCGCGTAGATGATTTCGGAATTAGCCTTGTGCAACGCGTAGATGATTTCGGAATGGGTCTTTTATATATTTATTTTATAGTTTTATAGGTTTTGTAGTAAAGCTATCAGTTCCCTAAAGGTTTATATTAAGTATGAAAGTATTGAATACTTAATTAAACCATAGGGAACAGATGATAGCAATACAAAAAACCAAAACAAAACAGCATGGCTCGGTGGTCGAGGTTCGTCTTACAGGGCAAGATAGCTTCGCTATGAATCCTCTGAATAAGTTTCGTGACAGCAAATCTGCTAAGAAATTCGTTTCTAGCGTCAATAGAAAACAAAAGTTATTTGGCAAGACTTACCATATAGCTAATGCTATGATTAAAAAAGCTAACAGAGAAAACAATACTATGGACAGACTATTAAACCAACTCAAGGAGAAATTTAACAATGGGTAAATATAAAAGATTCATGAGATTATTATCAGAATATAAGAGCAATCCAACAGGGAAAGCTAAAATGAAGGTTTATAACGAATCGTATAGACTTTTAAGTCTAGGGTTTTGTGGACATTTAGGTATCAATTAAATAAGGGAATAAAATGAATTATTACGGAAAAAATAAAGTTATTTCAAGAAGTAGACTAGGAACTACAATAGACGAACTTAATAAACTTGTAGACAAGTCTAAAAAAATGTTAGAAGATGCTAGGGAAGGTAAATTTGAGGCTTATAATAGCGATAAGATTAACGACTTAATTTGGGAAATTGATTACGTAAGAGAAGATATAAATCTAGGAGAATAAAAATGACTAATTATATAAAAACAAATAGATTCTTTACTTGGAGATTTTTAAAAGATATTAAATTTTACGAATTTAGCATCAAGATAATTCCTAGTAGATTGATATGTATCTTTTTTTCTTATTCTAGAGAATACTATTTATATGTAACAATTAGCGAAAATATACATAAATCTTCTGAATTTGAACCAATTAAATGGAAAGTAGTTTTTTTCTTCAATCATAAAACATTAAAAAATAAGTTTTGGAATTTATATAATATGATAAAAAACGGATTGTTTAGAATAGAAATGTTATTTAAACCAAAAAAGAAAAAAGAAATCATAGAATTTATTAAAGGAATGGAAAAAAATGATTGACAAAGATTTAAAAGAACGTATTAAACATCTTACGGAATGGCTTAAAAAAGTCAAGCCTAAAGACCATAAGAATAGAGGGTGGGAAGATTCTAGATGGATAATGCTAGAAACCATTAAGGAACTAGAGAGAAGGTCTAACTTTATGGATTTTATACACATGAAATGGGCAGAAGAAAAATTGGAAAAACATGTAAAAGAAAAATCTTCGTTACCAATAAAGAGAAATAAAAATGGGAAAGTTATTCCTGTTAAGTTTACCGAAGAAGAAACAAACATGTTAATTAAATTAACTGTCGAACAATTTAGAAATAATCCTGTTCAAAAATCTTGGAGAAAATGATATGAAAATAGACATAAAAGAAGTAACAGTATTTACGTTAATGCTGTTAACAGTTTTTGCAGTAATAATAGTTTTAAACTTATAAAGGAGAGAACATGGGAAGACAATATCCAATATGGAATGTAATTGATAATGATAGCTATGCAACAGATAAAAGCTATGGCATTAGAGAAGTAGGAGTAACGCTTGTCAAGGTCGGAACAAGCTCTAAAAATAGTCATCAATTCGTAAGGACAATGGTTAGCACAACAAAAAATGATAATGGAGATAGAGTCTTTAGATTCTTTGTTGATGGTGTATTGATGAAAAAAGCAACAGTAAAAAATGGTAAAATACATCACGACGAAGATGTCATAAGTAAAGAAAACTCAATATCTATTAAATGGTGCATTAAAGACATTAGATATGCTATGGATGACAGAGAAGATAAAGTAGATATATCTGATGAAGAGTGTATGGACATACTATCAATGATGAAAAGAAGACATGATGCTAGTATTGGTATTACTTGGGATACAATAGATTATTATTTAGACGAGTTTATTCAAGATAAAAAAGAGGTGAAGTAATGGAATTAATGTCAACAATTAACGGATTTGATTTACTAATGCTAGCAATAGGATATCTTGGAGGGTTTTTTATAACGAGAAAATCAAGCAAGATTAAACGAACTAACTTTAAATACTACGGAAGATAAATGCCTACACCATTTCATTGCATAGAATGTGATAAACCATTTCTAGCACAAGGCAAATTACCTAGCAATATCTGTCAAAATTGTTTAGAAGACTTAACAGAACCAACGACGGCAGATGCGCATAACCTTAGGTTTGTTACTAACTTATCGAAATACAATGAAGATAAGTTAGAAACAATCCCAAACCGAGAAACGGAGAGAAAATGAACCCAGACTACATGACAACAAAACAGCTAAAGCAAGCTTGTATCGAGAAATGCAAAGATAAAGCGATACCATCTTCTTGGATTCAGACTTGCACCAATGATGTTCGTAAGGATTTCCTCAACGGAAAATACAATCCTACCTCTTCCACACCACCAAAAACCAAGCCCGAAACTACTAGCACCGAAGAAGCTAGCACACCGACTCGCAGCGTGCAGCCTGGAAGCATAGAAGAGCTAGTCGTCGAAGCTCTCAAGCCAAAGATATCCGATACTGTCCAAGAACTTAGCACAGGATTGACAGAGAAGATGGAACTGATGGTACACAAAGCAGAAAATGCAATGAAACCATTGACTATCCATGTCAAGGATAAGCCTGTGATTGACTTAACGGAAGAGCTAACACACCCAGCTTTTACAGATGTATTCGAAGCTTTACATTACAAGAACAATGTTTGTCTTGTTGGTCCTGCCGGCACAGGTAAAAGCACTCTTGTCAAGCAAGTTTGGGATAAGCTAGCAGACATTAACAACATGGATGCAAGAGATACATTCCAATACATTGGCTGTTCAGCCGGACTATCAGAAGCACAGTTGCTAGGTAAGATGGATGCTCATGGTAAATACCACATGGGATTAGCAGTTGACAGATTCGAGAATGGTGGCTTGAACTTATGGGATGAAGCAGATGCTATGGATGGTAATGCCGGACTAATTAGAAATGCTATGCTCGACGGACAAGGCTATATAGCTGTACCCAATAGAACAGGAGAGCCAATTGCTTGGAAGAACGACAACTACTTCGATGCTAGCTGTATGAATACCTTTGGTGACGGACAAGACTTCACATATTCCGGCAGAGGTCAACAAGATTCTGCTACGCTAGACAGACTAGGAGATACCACTATCTTTATAGACTACGACCCTTCTTTAGAAAAAGCACTCATTGGCAAGCAAGACCAAAAATGGGCAGACATGCTATGGGAACTAAGAAAAAGAATGAACGACGAACATTTAGATGAGCGTATTCTTAGCACAAGACGATTTGCAGATGCTCAAGTGTGGGCAGAAGCCGGTAAGCCAAGGGGTTGGTTTCTCGACAGGATAACAGTTGCTTGGACTAAAGAAGAGCTAGACAAAGTTAACATTAACGAGATTAAAAGGAATTACAGATAATGTCAGTACGATACGATACTTTACAATTCCAATCACTTAGAGACATGCAAGATAGTATCAAGGAAAATGGTTGGCAACATAGCAAAACTGAATCAAGGTTTTCAGATGATTGGACATACGGAAAGCATTTTGGCAACCATGATACTCACATGAAAGCACTTCGACATGGCAGAACTACACCAAGCTTAGTTACGCATTACAAGAAAATCAGAAGCGTGCTAGAACGTAAACTGAAAGTATCGAAGTTTACAGGTCAAGGCATGTCATGCAAACGTAAGAGAAGATTTGTTGATGATGGTGACGAGGTAGATATTGACAGATTCTTAGCAAATTCAGATACACCTTGGGTTGTTACTAAGAGAAACAAAAAAGCTAGAAACATTAAAATAGCTATCAACTTTGGATTATCTTGTGGCAATAACGAGAATAGTTTTGCTAGACTTGTAAGTGCCGGTGCGTATCTATCAGACGTACTCACAAAAATAGGATATGCAGTAGAAGTTTGGGGAGCAGATGCAACAGGATACAGAGGTTCTTTGAAACTAGATGAGGTATGCACAGCGATTAAATTCAAAGATAGCGGACAGCGTCTAGACGTACAGCGTATTCTTAGCATAGGCTTGCCCGGATTGTTTAGAAACCTAGTGTTTGGTATCTTAGAAAACAAATGGAAGTCAGATAGCTCGATGGGATATCAGATACAAATGTCTAAAGAAGTTAAAAAAGAACTAGGATTCAACTATGTCATAGAGCAACAGATTGTTAGCGACGAAGTAAAGATGCTAGACTTTTTTGAAAAAGCAATATCAAATGCAGTAGAAAAACGAGATGCAAAAACTTGGGAGTGGGTATAATAAATATAACATTTTGAACTTAATGAAAAATGTTATATATTATAACACACCAAAACATGATGAAACATAATACTTGACAGAGATTTATGTTAAAATATAAAACAAAGGAGAGGACATGTTTGAAGATAATGAAAAAAACGTAGAAAAAGTGCTAATGAAATACGCTAAAGATATGAGTAGCATGTGTAATATGATAGCAAACATACTTAGAACTTTAATGTCAGAAGAAGTAGAAAATCTTGATTCTGAAGATAAATATGCAAAATTTCTATGCTTGATACACAAAGCGTTTTTAGAAACAACAGACATTGGTAAACAAGCAAGAAATGGCAATCCAAATGCTAGCAAAAGCTTGTCAGGTATTGTAAATAATATAGCAATACAGTCTGGCTTTATTAACGATAAATCTGAATTACGATTTATTCATACTGAAGTAGATAAAGACACATTTCAAACTAGCTTAGAAATAAGAAGAAGAATAAAAGAAGACGACGAGCAAGACAAAGTTGACATTGACAGAATGATTAAGAATGCCGGACTTAAAAAAGGAGGAGCAGAAGCATAATGGACTTAGAATCTGATTTTATATTTGATGATATAACAAATGTAGCATATCCCTTGCTAAGAGAATTGTGCAAGAGGGATTCTTATACAAAGAAAGAACTTGTGCAAACAATACTTGACGAAGAATGGTGTGACAAGCACATGGCTGAAAGAGTCGTTGATGCTTGGCTAGAGTTTGAGAGGAATTAGTTATGAAAGAATCTGATAAAAAATGGTTAGTAAATAAATCAATAGAGTTAGATGAAATAAATAAAATAATGGTTGATTTAATAAGAAAGAACGCAGACTTGTATAAAGAAATTATAAAGATACAAGACGAGTTTTTAGAAAAAACAAAGAATATACTAGAGGAGAAAAAATGAATACGCAAAAACTACCGGACTTTGTAGTCGTCGGACCAACTTCTGATGAATTGGTAAAAGATGGTTACTTTAAAGATGTTACAAAGTATGCACAAAAATACCACCACATGAGAGTAAAAGTTAGAATAACGCCAAACATTAAGAGCATGCTAGCAAAACTGTCCCGCAGCGATGACCAAAATGTCGAATGGTATGATGAGCTAGATTCTTTTTTGACCGAAGTAAGGAATGAAATTGTCAATATGAACCATGACGATTTGAAAAACTTTGAGAAGTACAAGCATTTGCTAACTATGAAGTATAAAGATACGGATGTTTGGTTGGCGATGGATTGTACTAGCAAGGATTCTCTTCATATATTTACACCACAGGAGTATTAAATGCCACTATTTGAAGTTACAGTAATAGAAAAAATGATTTATGATTACACAAAATATGTTGAAGTAGAAGCAGATAACGAAGATGAGGCAGAAACGCTAGCACTTAAAAAAGCACACGAAAATGATAACAATTGGAACAGAGAACATGAAGAAATGGAAGATAGAGAGTTTAAAGTAAATGAAATAGAGGAGTATTAATAATGGGTAAAATGAAAAATCTTTATCATGAATTAGAAGAAACAAATAATTGGAAACAGGCTGATGAATATTATTCTAATTCAAAGAAGAAAAAATTTGAAAAACATGAACGTACTATTCAGATGAAAAATAAAATGAAATTTGAAACTAAGCTAGAATTGTTAAAGTTAGAGTCATTAAAAGCAAAAGCTTTAATTAATGACGAATATGTGAGGAAATCTATTAGTAAAGAAGATTGGGAAGCATCAAGAGGATATATACATGGAATAATGTGTCATCTTAAAGATTTAGAAAGAATAATTAATATTAAAATAGAAAAAGAAAAAGAGGGAGGGAGCGCCAACCGAAGCTAGCACTCCCCTGTTCGACATGAGAGGAGAGGATGTGAACATGTTTTGACAGAGGTAAAAATTATGAAGGTAAATTAAAGCAAAACAACAGTTATTTTAATAAAAGAAAAGAAAAAGTACTATGAATAAATATGTAGAGTTATGTAAATTAGATAAATATGAAGATTTTACAATACCAAACATTAATATAAAAGGTGTTGTTTTAAATCAAGGGATTGGTAGTGTTTCTGTGATGTACCTTAATGACAGAATCGAGGACAAATTAGGACAGACAGTAACATATAAGAATCGAAAGACAACTATTTCGCCACAAACAAAGGTAATTAGAAGTGGAAAAATTAATAGTAAATTTCAACAGAAAGCCGAAAAGCTTGAAAAATAAAAAAAGAGTAGTTTCTCTTTTAGAGAGAAGAGGAATTAGATACAAGTGGGAAAAGAAACCTAGCACAAATTGGTGTGTAAAATGTGGTTCAATAGCTTACAACAACGATGATTGTGATGTTTGTATTCGCAGTAACGTTGGTGAAGTTTTTTACGAATAAATTTGTAGCGTATTAATATAGTTATTTATTATTAAGCATTAGGTCCTAGCATTGTTACCTATGCTTATTATTGTTAGTGCGCTACAGAATACTTAACAGAAAGAGGAATGATGAAAAAACAAAAAAAGGTTTTAGCAATTTACCTTAATCCAAAATTGCACGATGAGATTACTAAGTTAGCAAAGTACGAACACAGGTCACTAAGCGGTCAAGTTAGCTATATGTTGACTAAACACTTGCAAAACATGAACTCTATGGGTTCAATAACTATTAGTTCAGATGGTACTGTTAATGGTGACACACCTAATAATCTTACATTCAATAACATAGACTAAATAAAGGAGAGGGAATATGCCTGTTGACATACATGGTAAGCAATATGCTACTGTAAATGAGAGAATACAAGAACTACACGAGAGTTACAAGGGTAGTAGTTCAATAGTAACAGAGGTTGTTACATCTGAAGAAGGTATTGTTAGGGTTAAGGCAACGCTAACATTGATTGAGCAAGCAGAAGGAATGGAATCACATAGCAATACTTTTACAGGACACGCTGAAGAGATTGTTGGTTCTACAATGATAAATAAAACTAGCGCATTAGAAAACGCAGAGACATCCGCCGTGGGTAGAGCTTTAGCTTTCGCTGGCTTCAGCACAGATGCTAGCATAGCTTCAGCAGATGAAGTAGCAAATGCAATAGTAAATCAAAACACGCTTGGCAGAGCAGTAAACAATCACAAACCAAATCAATCTAAATCTAACTTAACCACAGGAGACTTGCAAAAAGAAGTCTCTGACAATTGGGAAGATTATAGAGGAGATTTTATTGACTTTGGCAAGCACAAGGGCGAAGCTTGGAAAGACCTACCAATCGGTTATCTTTCTTGGTTAGCCGGTACAAAGAGCGATAAGAACCCTAAGAACAATCAAATGGCAATGATAGAGTTAGAGTACAGAGAGAAAAAGGGTGGAGACACACAAGCAGAAGAAAACAATCCACCACCTATTGAAGATAATGACATTATCGTTAGTGATGCTAAAGACCTAAAATCTATTATTGCTGAAAATACAGAGGAGATATTTGGATGAAGTATAAACAAAAAAAGCTAGACAAGTTAGCTAAGAGGAATACATTTCTTAAAAGTATGACCGGAAAATCATTACGAAAAGAAGAAGATGGTAAAGCTATCATAGGTAGTAATGGGAAAGTTGTAGGTGTTGTTATGAAAGATACTTTGCACAAGCGAGTAAATTCTAGCAAGCACTTTCTTAGAAAACCACCGGCAATTGCTTTCGATAAAGATTGTATTGATAAAGCAAAAAAGCTAGGAGCAACAAAGATAATGGTGCATGACATAGACACAAAGAAACGATTCATGGCAAACTACAAAGAGTTTGAAGAACATTCTATCAAGCTGAATAGGGGGTTTGGAGAACAGCTAGCACTACCAATATCTATGTGGAATGTGTTAGACCCAAACCAATTGGCTTTATCGTTAAGCTAGATAACTAAACATTAGGGCAGTTGGTTTGCAATTAGGTAGTTGGTTGGCAAATTAATTAACTGAATAAAACTGATTGCCCTAAAAACATTAAGGATAAAAAGACATGGGTAGAAGTCAAAAGCAAAAAGGTAACAGAATTGAAAGAAAGATTGTAAAGATATTACAAGAGAATGGCTTCGAGGCTAAGCGCACTTGGGGAAGTAGCGGAAGAAGTATGGGTCTAGATGACGAAGTAGATATAGTGCTAGCACCCGGACCTGCTGCTAAAGACCTTTACCTACAGGTTAAAGGGAGAAGAAAGCTAGCAGATTACATTAAACCAAAAGAAGATGTTATCCACGCTCAAGTTCTTGTGCAAGACAGAGAAGAACCTTTAGTAGTAATGTCTTTCGATAAATACATGGAGTATGTTAAATTAAAAAATGACAAAGAAACAACTTGAAGAACAATTAGAAAAAACCACCGCATCTTTACAACAAGCTAACGAAGTGATAACTTTTGTTTTTAACGTAACAACTTTATGGCAACAGAAAGATATGGGTAACTATAGAGCAATCAAAACTATAAACGATATGTTTGTAAAAAAGGAGAAAAACAATGAAAATGAAAAAGAGTCTTGACCCAACGATAATGCAAAGCAAAACTTCCGGTGTAATGTGTGCATTGATTCATGATATGCAAAGAGAGATTAAAAGATTATCTTTAAAAAATGATAGAGCAAATGAAAATACTAAAGATATATTAAGAAACTCTGCATCTTTACTAAGGATAAGACTTAAAGAAATTGCTAGAGTAGAAAACTTTAAAAAGAATAGAGAGTTCTTTAATAGTGGAATATAAAGGTAAAAAGATAGAAGTAGGAGATTCAGTACAATTCATAACAGGAATAAACGACCATGGAGAGAATAATTATGGCAATGGAACTGTAAAATCTTTTAGTGGAAATAATAAAACAATGTATGTTCATGTCAATGTTTATGCAAAAACACCAAGATATGAAGTAGTTAGATATGAGGAGATAGTAAATGTTATCAAGAAAGAAAGAGAATAAAAGTCCAGCATTTCAATTTTATGCAAGAGATTTCTTAGCTGATATAAATGTACAGCTTATGAATATGGAGCAGAGAGGTATGTATATTACTCTACTCTCCTATGCATGGTTAGAAAAAGGTATTCCCAATAACATGAGGAAACTAAAATTGTTGTGCAATAATCCCAATGATTTTGACGAGCTTATAGTAGATGTGCTAGCTTGCTTTGAAGAGTCTGACGGCAGACTTTACAATCGAAGAATGGAATCTGTAAGAGCAGAGCAAATAGAAAGAAAAGAAAAAGCAAGTGAAGCCGGTAAGATAGGTGCAAAGAAAAGATGGCAAGCGCATAGCGACCCTATAACAACCCCATTGCCATCGCATAACTCTGCTACTGCTACTGCTACTGCTACTGCAAGTATGAAAACACCCAATTACAAATCTATTGTTGAAAACTATAATGATATACTAGGCAAGACATTGCCAAGAGCTGTAGCTATAAATTCAAAAAGAAAGAGTCTAATACGCTCAATATGGAGAGATAACCCTAACATCGAGTTCTTTATCAAGTTATTCACTAAAGTAAAGGATATACCCTTTTTAATGGGAGATAACGATAAAGGATGGATGGCTGACCTAGACTTTATACTAAGACCGGACAAGGTCACGAAGATAATAGAAGGTTCTTACAAGTCTTCCAAGAACAAAAAAGATGGGAGTACTAATAAGTTCGACAACAATTACAAAGATAATGAAGAAAGAATAAACTACACATGTCCAAATCATAGAGAAATTAATAAAGTTGGTCCTAAGAATCTTCATACAACTTGTCCTAATTGTAGAACAAAACTAGTACCTAAAGATTCCTTAACTTATACAGATACAGTTTCAAAAGCAGTTGCTTCATAAAGCTAGCATAAGGTCCTGCCGCGCCTGGGCAGCCCTGGTTAGCTAGCTAATTTTAACGCTTCTGTAAATTTATCTATACTTCCTTTACCACCAGCATTGTAATGCTTTAGCCAATAGTGCGCTTGACCATCTAGGTCGCTTGACTTTGGTAGCCTTAGTGGTACGCGCCTGTACACAAGCCTAGCCATACAAATAGAAAAAGCAATATTAGTTGTTAACAATCTTGCGCATTCTTGTTTTGTAGGAATAACTTCTTTATATTTCTCATTAAGCTCGCACGCATCTATAACATCATACCATATAGCTTTTCTATATCTTAAATAATTCTCGAATATATCATAGCAAGTATTAGGTTCTACTTGAAAATATGACCTAGCTATTTTACTGGGATACTGCATTAGCGCGCGATAGCCAGATTCTACCAGTCCAGTATTGAAAACCATTATGCTAGCTTCTGGAGAATACATACTTATTCTGTGAAGCGTATCATCTATAATTTCCTGTATATCTCTATACAGATTGCTTAGCAAGTTTCTTTTTTTCTTTGACTTTGCGTTTGTAGATTTTGATTTCATTTGATTTCTTCCTTCGTAATTGCTTTCTAGCTTTAGCTTTTCTATTAGGCATTTAACTAGATGTCCTAGCATTGTACACCTTGCCTCTATAAATAGACCTACCTTCATATATTCCAACAGTATCTACTTGGAAATTCTCTTCATCATACTCCACTACTCCAAACCCCTGTTGCCAATTATGCCTAGCACTTCCACTTGGCACGATTCCGTCTATTCTAGCTATTGTTCCTAGCGATACTGCTTGATATATCTTTGGCTTACCTTGTGTCCATATTGTTTTATGAGCCATTTCAAGGCGATGAATGTGTCCAAATATAGTGCTAATCCTAGCATCATCTAAAGCTTTAGTTACAGATTGACCGCTCTTCGCGCCTACTTTATGTCCGTGAATGCATACAAGATTGTTATTTATGTAGAACTCACCACTAGGATAGTTACCAACATACTGAATATCCATGTCAGCAAGACCTAATAAATACGGGATAGATACTACGGGTGGAACGTCGGGTTGATTTGCCGGTCTGATTCCATACGCGTGCATAGTATTCTTAATAATGTAATCCGTCATTCTCTTTTCGTGGTTGCCCTCAATATAAATTAATTCATTACAATAAGGTCTAACTTCTGCCAGCCAACTCGCCAGCCAATCTAAGCTAGCTTGTGTTGTGAATGAAAATTCAGGTGAGTGCATGAAATGCGTTGACCAATCAGGCAAGTCTAGCATGTCACCTAACAAAATAACTCTGTTAGGCTTTAAATCTTTAATGGCTTCCGTTACTATATCAAAAGCTTTTAAGTCATGTAATGGGTCCATCTCTCCTGTTTGCAAGTCTCTTTTAAATCCTACCTGTGAGTCTGGTACTACTACATCTAAATTACCCCTACTCTTTACGGGACTGGCGATATGCTTTGCTAGCTTACCAACATTAGCACCCTGAACAGTTGGAAACTCAAACTTTACAGGAGTTTTTCTTATTAAAGAAGCTTTAGCTTGATAGTTTGTATGCGTGTTCCAAACTATTTTCCCATCTATTTCTTCTTTAGCTGATACATCCCATTGATTTACTTTAAAGTTAGTTACTTCCCAAACTTCAGTATCTATATCAAACTTGTCTAGTAATTTTTCTAAGGTAGGTGCTTTATCCTCTTCAAAGTTTCCTTCAAGAGTAGCGTAGTTATCGTCTTCAGTAAATGTAATAGAGTTGTTTCTTAGTGGAAAAGACTTATCAATCTCTCTTTTAGAATCTAAAGTAATGTACCCAGCTCTAAATTGTTTGCGCACCATCTCTCTTGTACGCAAATGTCCAAACTCTTCTGTTAGTATTTCTGCGGTAGCTTTATATGTTCTGCCTTGCTCTATTAGCTCTTTAGCTCTTAAACGCTCCGCCTCTGTCCAAGAGCGTGCTTTATTCATATAATTTAAAAGTTGTCTTCAATAAATGGCTTAACTACTAGCTCCCATGCCTCGTCATCTTTCTCTGACTTAGAAGCTCCAACCGCCCAATCGCCAACCATTATAAGCAATTTTTTCATACCATGTTTTTTAACAAGTCTTGAAATTAACTTTTTTAACATTATTTTTTCCCTACTGTTTTTTTAATAGTGTTCCATACTACATCAAGCAAAATATCATCTGCTTTTGTTGGACTTAGTTTGACTAGTTTTTCACAAACCATAAATCCTAATAGTACCCATTCCCAATTCATTGCTAACCAATCAGCCATGATTTCTCCATTCTTTTATCTTTATAAGTAATGTAAATATACCAATAAATACACCAACCAGCATACCCAAAAATTGTACTATCGGTGATAAATAATTAATTAGTGGCAATACGCAACCTCCAAAACTTGATACTATGCCTAGTATCGGGTATCTTTGTAAAATGTTTTCCATCTTGTTATGCAAACTGTCTGTATTTTTTAGTTTTGCTAGCAATTTTTGCAGGCTGCTTAGAACGCTGCTTGCCTTTTTTCTTAGCCATTACTTTTTGGTATAGGTCTTTTATTAATAAGCATATTTTTTTGTTGTTGGCTCATGGTCTTCCATCTTGCTCCAAGCTTTTTTTTAAGCATTGCTTCTCTTTTTTTACGAACCATTGGACTAAGAGTTGTTTTGTTTTTATTATTTTTTTTGTCTTGCATTATCATTTGCTAGCTCTTCTTTTTTGTTTAGAACCTCGACCATTACCTAACTTAGCTTCAATATAATTCAACTGGTCGGTGACTTCGTCGTTTAATTCTTGAAATTTGTCAACCATTACGTTTTTAGCGTCAATTAATTTAATAATAATATCATGCAAATCATCAATTTTTTTATTTAGTTCGCTTGTCATCCATTTGAATGTCATCCAAAGAATGCCAGCTGCTAATCCGGCGAAGCCAACCTCGGTCCAGTTTTCCATTATTTTACTTTTTTTCTTTAGTTTCTTCTTCTTTTTTTACAGAAACAGTTATTCCGTCTAAAAACGCTTGTTTACCAAATTGTAACTGTTGCAAATTAAACTTAGAAGAGTTTATCTTTCTATCTAAATCTTGAACATGTGCTAGCATAAGCAACTGTTCATCGTTTAAATCTTCTTGATAATACTGTTTATCCTCTAATGTTAACACAGGGCTTTTTTCATTTTCTGTTTTAGCCATTTTAACTCCTTTGTTTATTGTTTATTTTTTACAGTATCTTTCTTAGAACCATATCTATTATATAATTCATCTATAAAACTTTCTTTCATAACTTGCAAAATAGAATCTTGTTCTGCCTTTTCTAAAGCTGCGATACTATCTTCTTTTGCCTTTTGTTCATCTGTTTTAATTTTCTTAACAGAAAAAACTGATTCAAATATTTTAGTAGTGTCTCCTGACATAATATTCTTTGTAAAATCTGGATTAGCTTCTTCAAACTTTTCATATTTATCTTTAACTTTTGCACCAGTTTCAATTACGTTATCCATATTAAAACAAGATAACATTAATAAACTAGCAGATGTAATTAATAATCTCATGGTTTCTTTAATCCCATTTTTTGTAATAAGCTTCGTTGCTCTTTAACTTCTTCTTCTAATTCATTAAGATGTTCTTGTTTCATTCCTTGAACATCAGTAGTTAATACTGTGACTCTATCTTCAATATCATTAAGTCTTATAGATATTTCTTGAAATTTCATTTGAGCTTGATACCAAGACCCTGTAACTACACCAACCCCTATCATTGCTTTAATTAAAAAAGCTACGGAGATATGTACTTGAGCGTTCTCGCTAATTGCTTTCATATAAAGAATCCAAATCCATTTGTATTTGCATTAATAATGAATCAACTTCAAATTTCTTTTGAGCTAACTCTTCAAAATCTTTATTGTATCCTGCTATATAAGTTTCATTTGAACAGCTTGACAAGAAAAGTATTATTCCTATCACAACAGCCATTCCTACAATATTTAAAATAACATCAAATATAATTTTCCAATCAGGAAGTATTTTAATTTTTAATTTTTCCATTAATTACCTCTTGAATGCCAATCAATAGCTTTCTTAACATCGTCTGTGCTTAATTCAAGCTTACCATCAAAGTTTGCTTTCCATACTTTGACTTTCTTCCCATCTTTAAACAAAACTACACTTGGAAAATTTCTTAATCTTAATTTTCTAACAGTCTCACTTACATTCTTTGCAGGCAATATCATCATTTGAGTTCCCATGTGTGCAGAATCTCCATCTACAATAAACTTGCCTTGATAAAAGTTCTGTTTACTATCCTTTGACCATTCAGCAGTAAATCTTACCAAGTGCATTCCTTTATAGATAGCACCATAAAAATTTGAATCTGTTACCTTCTGCTGACCAAAAGCTAATGACATTAATAAAATTAACCACCTCATTGAACTGCAATCCTAAGATTAATAACTTGCTGTTCAAGCTTTTCAATCTTTTCTTGTAGCTCTTCAACCATATCAAAGATTTCATCTTGATTTTCTTGAAGGTTGCCTACTTGTTGCTTATACTGTTCATAAGAAGGACTCCAATTATAACCTTCTGCTTTGCTTGGATATTCTTCATCAAATAAAGATACAGGAACAGGCAATTCTTTTGCCTCTTGTATGTCTGCCTGTAAAGCATACCACATTCCGATCAGACTTGCCAAACCTGTACCAGCAGCAATCATCGTCTGTAAGGATAAAGTAAACTTAGATCCTAATATCTTTTCTTCGCTTAATTCTTTAGCCATCAATTTCTTCCTTTTCAACTTCTTCTGGGACTGGTATCCCTAATTTCTTTTCCCATTTATGCATAAAAGGTTCAAACGTACCTTGAGCATCTGTTATTAAAACTATTACTGCGACTGTACAATGGAGATAAAACCAAGCCATTAATTTTTAGTTCCCCAGCTTTCTGTTCTTTCTTGAGCAGTATGGTTAAAAGTGTTAGTTTGTGTATTGCCTCTATTTTCTCCACTACTTCTATTGTACTCACCACTATTATTATATTGTCTTTGATTATTAAAGGTATCTATCTGATTATATGTTCTTGTAAATGGATAAGGTTCATAGATATACCTTACACGATAATAGTCGTGCCTGTAGTAATTAACCTTTTTAGCAGGCTTGCCATCAAAAATTTCTACAAGAACAAATGCAGACATCATACCAACAACAAACCAAGTAAATGCTTTACCCATTATCCGTTCTCCAATGTTTCTATACGTTCCATAGCCTCTTGAACTGCTTTAAGCAAAAGAACTGATAACTTACTATAATTTACAGTCTCAGGTTCTTTGTTGTCATTATAGCTAACTAATTCAGGTTTTATTTCATGCACTTCCTCTGCAATTAATCCCCAGTTTTTGGAATTATCTTCTTTGTATTTAAAATCAACTGGTCTTAGTTTATATATCCAACTTATATCGGCAATATCTTTTACGTCTTTTTTATAACGAATTGAAGATGAAACATATCCTACTCTACCGTCATTTTTTACAGATACATCTCTTGTAGTTCCAGAAATAGCTGCATCATAAATACCAAGAGCATCTACTTGACCACTATCATAAAGCTTTAATCTTGCTGTGCTACTTCCATAATCAGCATCAGCAGAAATAAAAGTAAGTGTTCCGTCATCATTTTTTATATACCAATTTTCACCATGTCCGTTTCTATCTGTAGAGCTTAATGCTAATGATGCGTTTGCTGGAGCTGATATGTGTACATCATAATTTGGTGAAGTATTTCCGATTCCAATTTTACCATCATTATCAATTATCATATTATCTGCTAAATCTTGACCATTAGCTCTTGTTTGGAATATTAAAGCACCACCATAATTACCACTTGAAGTTGATGTTCTTGTCCCAACTATTGCTGAAGTAGATGTTACACTACCACTTTGCCATTGCTGTCTAAATTGTATTCCTGAATTTTGAACGCTAGTATGAGTTGTAGTATCTTCAATATATAATTGAGCAGACCTTGAACCACTTGTTTGAACAGGTGCAGCTTTAATATGTAAAGGTGCAGTTGGTGAACTAATCCCGATTCCAACTTTGCCATTATTCGCTATATGCAAAGCATCAACTTTGCCTGAACCACTTGTGCCACCAACTTTAAAAATAAATCCATCAGTTATCTCATCAAATACAATAGCACCTTCCGATTCACTACCATCGTCAAATTTTATTTGTCTTG
>Ga0098054_1000440_pt1 | contig 26683 bp, 16 predicted proteins | sample 16_taG_FD_75048 | JGI IMG/M metagenome (GOLD analysis project Ga0098054, IMG submission 75048) | Marine viral communities from the Subarctic Pacific Ocean - 16_ETSP_OMZ_AT15313 metaG | ecosystem: Environmental > Aquatic > Marine > Oceanic | place: Pacific Ocean | collected 2015-01-18
AACACCTAATTCTTTATAAAGTTTCTTATAGTCTCCTATTTCTTTTTCTGCGTATATTCTTGAATCTTCTAAAGACTTCCCTGTATTTTCTGCTAATGACTCTACGTATTCGTTAAAATACTTTTGATCCATCTTTTCTATAATCTCTTTTACTTTAGTTATATTAGTAGGATCATTTATAGCATCTTTAAAACCTTTAATAATACGTTGTCTATCTATAGCACCTATATCAATAAAAGCGTCGTCTAACAGCAACTCTCCTAAAGTATTTTTATCTACAAAATCTTTATCGTCTAACATAGCTCGTAAGACTTGTTTTTGTTTGCTAGTAAATTTAACTTTACTTATTCTATCTTCAAACAAATCTTTAGAAGCTCGCTCAGGACCTTTTCCAGAGCTCATGTCTAATATATAGTTCTGCCAACCTTCAGGTTTATTTTCTTTTAACCATTTTTCAAATTGCTTTCCAGTAATAGATTTACCTAATTGGTGTATAGCAGCTTTAATTCTTTGGTCAACCTTACCATTCTCTTTAAGAGTTTGAAACTTACCGTCAGGCATAATTCCAAAAAACTCTTTCATTCCTGCTTCATTAAACGCTAGCTTTTCTTTACCCATCAAACCAGGTCCAGTTTTTTGAGCAAACTCTCCTTCTCTGTAAAATAAAGCTTTACCTTTAGCATCGACCGCTTTTAGTAAAACATTTTGAATACCTGTCGAATAACCTCTTACACCTTCTTTTCCTGACTCTGCATAACCATTAGCCCATGAATCGAAGATTTCTTTAGCTTGCTCATTGATTTTATTTTGAGCACTTTCAACTTCTTTTTGAGTTAATCTAGTTGACTTAGGATTTATTTTACCATCAGATTTATTTATCTTACTTTCTTTAACACCAAAGTATTTTGCTACTCCTGAGAAATCAGGCGTAGTTTTATATGAGAAATTTTCTTTTTCCCAATTAATTTTTTCAGCATCAGAATCTAATTTAGATACAATTTCTTTAGCTTCAGCTTTGTTTTTAACCACAGTTATAGGATCAAGCTTAGCGTTGCCTTGAGCATCTGTTCTACCCTCTTGGAAATCTAATGCTTTACCAGTAGCCGATCTACCTTTTTCTACTAATCCTTCAAATATTTTATCACTAGCCTCACCACTTACTTTTTGTAGTAATTTTATTTTATTACCTTCTTTGTAAGCAACTCCAGCATCAACTAAAGCATTACTAACTTGCTTTTTTAAACCTTCTATAGCGTAAGCTCCAAAAGGTATTTCAAGGTTTGAAATTAATTCTTTTCTAGCTTCAAATGCTTCTTTACTTTCTCCTGTTCTCTGTTTAGTATAAGCTGTGTTCCCGTATCTTCTAGCATATTCTTGTAATTGTTTATCTAAAGAGTCTAAGAAAGCTTCTTTAGTAATCTTATCCATCATGTCTCTGCCTTCATACTTTGACAATACCTCTCTAGGTAGTCTAGTATTATTAAACCACAGCATCATTTGATCTTCAGGTGTTTTTGCCTCGTAAGGCGTTACATTCATTTCCTTAGCCCTAGCTTGAATATTTTTTACTATGTCAGTATTTTCTTGCGTTATTTGTTCTGTTGTTTTATCACCCGTAAAATCAAAGTCCATAGACTTTTTACCTGCTTTTTTCTTTTTTATTCTTGCAGCTACAGCTTCTTCATAAGATTTACCTTGATCAGCCAATTGCATTTCTTCTAACGCTGAAACGTTCTCTAATCTCTTATTGTTAGAGTCCATTAAACGTCTCATTTGTTTACTAAAAGAGCTATTATATTTTCCAGATGTAATCCCTTTGTTTAGAGCATATATAGTTGATAACACTTCTGATCCAGTCTTGATGTTTGTTTTAGCTAAACCTAACGGCTTACCTATTTTACCCATCATTTTCATAACTGTAGAATACGTTTTACCAGTTAAATACTTATTAGTAGCTTGAACCATAGGATCCGATGCTAATTCCATCATGTATGTAAAATACTCTTCGCTTCTATCTTTTTTAGAATAACCTTCTTTATCAGAATATTTCTCTGATATAAAATCAATAAGTTGTTTTCCTGTTACTTCTCCATATTCACTATGGTTAAAAGTCATATTAGAAGTTTCATTAGCAAATTTCTCAACCTGCTTTAAAAAGTTTTCTTTAGCAACTGGGTTATCCTTAAAGTAGTGTTCTACAATAGCGTGCCCAATCTCATGTGGTACTTTACCACGCTTGTACTTGTTAAGATCAAGATGTATAATACCACCATCCTTGTTTGGCTCATATCTAGCAGCTGTGTTATCACCTTCTAATTTTCCAGCTCTCCAAGCGTCTCCTCTCCCTATAACTATCTTAGGATTTTTCCAAGAATTATTTCCGTCTTTATCAGTGAAATTACCTGATTCTCTTATTTGATTAAAATAACCTTCAAGATGAGCTTGTAGGTTTTGCTCAAATTGTGGGTCTACAATTCTATCACCATTAGCATCTTCTTTTGGTAGTCCAGTATCTTTATCAATTACCCATGGATCTAACGCGTCATATTGAGTCTGTATAGCTATTCTTTGAGAAAGACCATGGTATATATCCATGTTACTTTTTAACTTTCTGCCAAGACGATTCATTTGTTTTTTCTTATTACCACTAAAACCCTCACCAGTGTCAAGCATTTCTAAAAGTTTAGGTAAAGCTAAATTTTCTGGTAAATTGTTAATTTCAGACCTTTGCTTATCGCTTAAGTTTGTCCAAACTTCATTTAACGTGTTATCTCCACTAGCATCTACACTTCCATCTTTATTTCTTTTAAAACTAGTTAGAGAACCATCTAATCCAGACATTTGTCTTAACTTAGCCTGTGCTTTAAACCTTGCTTTATTTCCAGAAAATAAACCAGTATATTGACTTCTACCTTTTTTAGTAAAAACATCTGTGACTATATTATCTCTAGCGTTTACACCTGTTAATTGAAACATCAACGTGTTAGAAACAATTCTTTTAAACATTTCGTCTTGATCACCGTACAGCTCATCCATTGTATCAGAGAAATCTCTATCATTACTTAGCTCATCTGCAAGAGCATGTACTAATTGATCTGCCTCAATAGCCATAGCCCCTGATGGTCCTTTAGTTAAATATCTTTGTGACAACCTTTGTAAAGCTGGTCTATTCTTTGTTAAGAAATTCATTTTACCTAAAGCAGATCCAAATCCAAAAAAGAAAGCACCAGTACCTAAGCCAAAGTCTGCGGTATTAGCTTGCATCTTTATCTCCTCTCTTAAAGCTCCAGTTACAAATCTTCTAGCTTTAGTGCCAGCAAAAAACTTTGCAGCTTTACTCACGTCGTGACCTCTTTTTATTGCTACCCCTAATCTAGCAAGAGCGGCTGGTGAAGCCATTCCAAAAGTCGCAGCTTCAAATATTGCAAATTCAACTAAAGTTGGAACAAAATTTCCAATAGCTCCAACCGTTGCTTCAGTATACCCTATTTCTAGATTTTCTTTTGCAGCTTTTGATAAGTTGACAGCTTCTATTTCACCACTTCTTACTTCTTCACTATTGTTAATGACACTAACAGTATTTTCAATCATGTTCATTCTATCTCTTGCCGTAGACGCAGTGTTGTATAAGTGAGATGGAATACCATCTCCCCACATAGTTCCAAAAGCTCTTACTACTGTAGTACCTCCATCTGACGCTATATCTTTTAAGTAACCTGGAACATCTGATATTGAATTTACATTTCTGTAAGGAGCGGTCATATCTGCTGGATCTGTACTTAAATAACCAACCTCATAAAGACCTTGCGTTTCTCCTTTGGTAGCATAATACTCTAACTGCCAATCTTTAAAATCTTTTCTATCCTTTTCAGAAAGATAGTTCATACTTTCGTCCATCATCCCCTCAAACTGAGTATATGTCATACCGCTTTGTAGTAACTCATTGTACGTTACATCTATGCTATTTATTCTTTCGCCGTTCACGTCTTGTAAAAATGTTGTTCCTTGACCTGTAAGATCTAATTCTACAGGATCATCCCCCATCCTAGTATATCCTCTCATAGCCTTCTTTTGGTTGTAAGTAGAAACTTCTTGACCTCTTTTCCTTAATATTTTCGCAATTGCACTATTTGCCCAACCTCCTTTAGAAGTATTAAATGTTAATTTAGCACCATTACCTATAGCAAGTAATTGATACTTGTCCTCAACTGATTTCTCAAACATGTCTTTAACAGCTTTAGACTGCGGAGTTTTAGACTTAACATCTGCTGAATTATTTAAATTGTTTTGAGATTGAGCAACTAGCTTAGCATTTTTTTGACGTTTTAAAACCTCTGCTTTTTCTTCATCGCTTAACAAGGTTTGATCTAACCAAGTGTCTTTAACAAACAAATCAGCTCCATTTTTCTTTAATATTAAAGCTGCGTTTTCATAATCCTTATATGCTTTTGTTAAATTTTCTTGATCTTCTGTACTTAAAGTTTCTTGTGATTGTAACGCTATTATTTTAGTTTCTGCTTGTTCAAGAGCGGTATTAGCACTTATTATGGTTGGAGTTTGTGGATTTTGATTAGTATAGTAATTAGTTAGACTATTGTAATCTCTTTCAAATTCATTACGACTTAATCCTTTGTATTCATAACCAGCAGCATTCATGTTTATTGCTTGTTCTCTATTATCTCTAACTGCTTGATTAATGCTATTTACAAACACATCTTTTGAAATTAGTTCATCAAAAGAATCTCTGCTCATTTTGTATCCTTGTTGGCCAGAATTAATAATTAATTGCTCATAAGCATCATCTAATAATTGATCTCTTGTATATTCATTTTTATCATGACTAATGTTATACCAACTAGGATCTGATACAGCCGTTCCTTCTTCACCACTGAAAAGTTTAGATCCTACAGATCCACCTGTTTTTTCATTCAATAAATTAACAATAGAATTTTTTATAATATTAGATTGTTCAAGTATTTCTTCACCAGTCATTGGGGCTTGAGTAAATTGAACTGCTCCTTCTCCTATTGTCGCTTTCTCTTCATCTGGTAAATTTTTATAATCTTCAAGAGAAATGAATTGATCTTTAACCATTCCATAATCGCCTCCAAAATCCGACATAAAGTCCCTATTTGCGTCTTTAGTAACTCCAGTTGTTTCATAAACTTTAGCTTGTGTAGGGTTAGCATTTTGCTGAGAATTTTCACCTATAAACCCCATTAACGCAGCATAATTAGGATATGCATTAAAAGGATTATCCATAAAATCAGGTGCAGACGTGTTTGCGGTGTAAACAGTTATATCTTTACCAGTGACTTCGGACTTTACATTAACGGCATCAACACCTGGTCTGACTGGAACTGTTACTTTAAACTGATCACCATATTTTTCTTCTAAAATATCTACTAACGTATCTTCTCCTTGCATTTCAAATTCCTCGTAACTCAAAGTAGATGAAGAAACATCTTCTTCTTCTTTCTTTGGTTCTTTCCACCAGTCTCCTAAGGCTCTAACCCCAGGGTCACTACCCCAACCTACATCACTAACAGCTTGTATATTGTTTTCAGAAATATAATCTTCAAAAGTTAAGCCATTGTCTTCTGCTGCTTGCAATACTTCTGACTCAGAATAATTATTATCATCCCAATTGTAGTGTTTTTCTTGCTCTTGCTTCTCTACCCTGCTTATCCCATTATTGTTGATATAATCTTCAACAGATAAACTTTGCTGTGCAGCAGCAGCAGCTATCTCTGATAGGGAGTACTCACTTCCTCCCCATATATATACTTCTTCCATATATTGTTATTTAGTTCCTGGTAGGTTTGCTTTTTTGGCCATTACTTTCCCTTTTTCTCCAACACTTTTATTCCAAGCAGCTAAAGCATCTTTCAAAGTAGTTAATTTTTTTATATCTTTATCCCATCTCCTTGATTTATTCCGGTTATCCATAAAATCTTGTATTTTCTTTTTCTGTCCTGCACTTAATTTAGCAGGATCTGTTATTTCGGGAGCTGAAGGATCAAGAGATCCACCTTCTCTCATTTTATGTCTAACTCCCGTAAAGTTTAGTGAGTATTGTTTTAACTTACTTAAAGCTGCGTCATCATAACCTGCTGCTTCATATGTCCTATTCATAACAGCATCACGATTATTTGAATTTTGTAACCATACTTTAGGATTACCATTTTCGTCTATTTCAAATATAGAGTTTTTATAGCTATCTTTATAAACACCTTTAGCATTTCCTTTTCTAAACGTCTTCAACCATTCTTCTTTAGTTTCGTCATCCATTCGGATTTGTCCCCCTAGTACTTGCTGTTCTATTTCATTAATAGTGTAATATTTCGTTCCATTGCCTGGCAGACTTCTTAAGTAGTCAGCATATGCTTGTGGACCTTGTGTTTTACTAAAGAAAGAATTTGCTTGATACTGTAATTTTTGGAAGTCCTCAACATCTGCAGCTGGTGGTGGTACAACTGGAGTTGGTGGCTTATATCCAGTATTTACTTTTGTGGAACTAGCGTTTGTAACGTCAAACCCTTTACCTTTATCATCTACAATAAACATATTAGCAGCGTAGTTAGCAGCTAGATATTGAGCAGCTTCTTTCATAGGCATTTTTTTACCCATATAGGTTGTTACTTCATCTGGCTTATAATAACCTGGATCTTCAGTATAATCACCTGACACTGCTAAAACCTCCCAAAAAGTTTGCATTTGCTCCGTATCTTGTAGTAGAGCTAAACTCTTGTTTCTAAATGCTTCTTTATAAGCTTTCTCATCTATATATACTTTTTTACCACCAGTTGTGGTTATATATCTACCACCACCACTTAAACGTTGACTTTCACTAGTTTCCGTGGTTTTAAAAACTTCAGGAGTTTGAGCAAGATTTTCGTGTATTAGCTTTAAAGATTCTGTAGGGTCTTCATTAAACTGTATAGGGTAAGTAGCATTTTCCCCTGTCATTATATTAGTTATAAGTTCTACAGGTACTTTAACATCTTTTCCCTTAATGTTTTTAACATAATATGGCTCTCCTGCTTTACCAACTTCATACTTAACATCACCACTATTATCAAATACACCTTTTACAATTTCTACTAAATTAGCAGTATTACCACTACCGTTGTAAATCATTTTACCTATATCACCTTTTTTTAAGCCATTAGATGCTTGTATTTTATTATTTAGTTCAAACAAAGATCCGGTATTAGCTACCATAGCGTCCAACGTTCTTTCATTTTTAGCTATTGTTTCGTATGCCTTACTATGGCCCATAGTTAATCCTTTCCCATCATATTTCTCACCATATACACCTTGGCCTAAAGCTGCTTGTGTTCTTGCGTTTGATATATCACGAGCAGCATTTCTTAATGTGTCTCTAGTGTTATCATCAAAAGTAGTTCCTAGTTGTTTCTCAGCAAGAAGAGCTTGGTCATAAGCTGTTTCAAAATCTTTTATATTTTGTTTTTCAAGCTCAAATAATCTTTGTCCTTCTAGTTCATATTTAGCTGTCTCTCTAGTATAATCTAAAGTGTTTCTAGCAGCAAGACTCTTTGTAAAGTCATCAGTTGCTTTGTAAGCTTCTGATAAATCTGCAGTAGATCTTGGGGTTAATTTTACTTTTGGCATATTAATTTATTTTATTAAAAGAACCTTCTTTTATTATTATCCAAGTCTTCTTTAGTAGTAGTATATGTTCCAGCTTGAACACCTAAAGCACCTAAGCTCCCTAATCCTCCAGCTAAACCTTCCATACCTTCAACCATTCGCTGGTTATATAAATCTGCTTTACTTTGTTCATAATCCATTTGTTGATCCAACCTAGAGAACTCTGCTTGTTGAACCATCATATCTCCTTTAGCGGCTAATTGAGCATTTCTAGCTTCTTGTTTTTCTATGTCTGATGCTATACCTTGTTTTGAGTTGGCAGCTGCTCTAGCTAAAGCTGTAGCTCCACCTGCTCCATAACCTGTTTCTCTCATAGTATCAAGAGTGTTTGCTAATACTTGATCAGTTTCTTCAGCTTTCATCTCTGCAGCTTTAGTAGCTACTGGCATATTTGCATAAGGATTTCTAATAGGCTTAGACATGTATTGCGACATTAAGTTATCAACTAAACCTTGTTGATTTTTAGCATCTCTTTTTGCTTTACCATACTGTATCCCTGACATCACAGTAGCTCCTAATGCTGGTACTGCTCCTGCCGCTAACCCCATCCAACTTGTTTGTTGAACTGGTTGTTGTCCTTGCCATATGTCCCATGCTTGCTGCATAGGGTTACTTACCGGATTTGCCGGTGGATTTGTACCAAATAAAGCACTAGAGGATACTGTAAAAGCTCCTCCACCCATAGGTCCTGGTCCAGAGCCTTGTGCGTTACCTACATTAGTATTAGTGCCCGCGTTTTGTCCATGATGTGCCATAATTTAAATTTTAATAAGATGATATAGCGTAATCCGAAGATACCGCAAATAATTCTTTAAGTCCATAAATGTCTGTTGTTGTGTCAGTTGATATTTTAACAGTAGCAAAAAATCCTTTAATACCAGATACGTTTTCACCATTTTCTGAAATAACAACCTGACCAGGTCGTGTGCTGTTAGATAAATAACCAGATCTATCATATTTGTTTCTCAAGTTAGCATGATACTTATTCTCTCGTAAATTAAATCCTAACCTATAGTTTACTCCTCCTTCAGTATATAAACCTTCGTCATAACTATAAACAGTTTTAACCTCGTCATTAAATGTTTGACCTCCAACAAATTCTTCACTGTCAGAGATAAAGCTTTCTACTTGCCAACCATTAGTTCCTTCATACCCCACTGTTTTGAAGTTTTTGTTAACAGATGGATTAGCATTAAATATAAAAGTTATAGAGGAATTTACTGGTTCAGCCTCATAATAACTATTTCTATACCCGTTTAAATCATAATGAATATATAAATTATTTCCTTTAGTGCTATATAAGTTGTTTCTTAAACTTTTTGTATTATAAGGGTAATAACTATAAAAACTAACCCAACCTTGACTCATTTCATCATAAGATAAAGTATGATAAGAGTCGTCCGCTGTAGGTGATGTGCCATAATTAACAAGAGATAGTATGTAATTATCTTTATATGTGTCATAAACACCTATAATTCTATCTTGTTTATATGAAACAAATACTACACCATCTGAAGGATGACCTGTGACACCTAAGTTTTGGCTAGGTAAGCCTACTAAATAAACTCTACTTGTTGAAAAATCAACAGATGCAACGTATGATTGACAATCGATTAAATTACCACTATGTCTTAAATATAAACCCATTCCAGGTTCTATTAAATCAAACTGCTCTTGAGTGTAAGTTGTTAAAGTTATGTAAATAGGGGTTGCAAACGGAGGAAGGGAACTAGGATAAGGCCATGTAGGGTTTTGTGATAATCCACCTGGATCTAAAAAATCTACTGTATATAAATATGGATCATCTTTTATATTAGCTAATTCATCTCTAAAAAAGTCATTCATTCCATAATTAGAAATCTCTGTAATACCATCTTTAGATAATCTACAAATTGACTTTCTATATTTGTCTGCAAAATATTTTCTAAATCCAAATACATCAAAACTATCTGGGTTTTTACTTATTCCATACTCTCCAGTATATGGAGTGATTTGTCCTAAAACCAAAGGCGTCGATGTAACTGCAGCTGAACCTTCAGCGGAATAAATAGCGTCTTTATCGATTAATACTGAGCTAACTTTATTTTCTTGAAATACAGTTAAATTAGTATTTTCTGCATACATTCTTTGTATACCTCCATAGTGTGGGTCTAAAGACTTGGTTATGTCTTCAGCTACTGAAAATACATTTGTTTCATTATAAGATGTTCTAGAGTTGTATACTCCTGAATATATAATAGAATTAAACCTATTGTTAGGTTGTGGATTTTCTTCTACTAAATAAGCTCTAACACCTAAATCTGTTATTGTATTATTAAAACCTCCTCTAATTCTAGCTTCTTCCACTATCCAGTTAGGATCAGTAGTTCCTATCACCCATTGACTAGCGTCTTTAGCGACGTTAGAAATAGGATATTGAACGTAAGGAGATGGTACAGTAACCGGATTTGGAACCCAAAAAGGATACCCATCTCTTTCATAATTAGATCCTTCAACGCTTGGCCAAGTTCTATAAATAGCTCTATCAGAACTACTAAAGTCAGTGCCTCCTTGAGCTGTATCTCTATTAGTTACTAGTCTTCTTAATACATAAGAGTTATAATAATCTACTTCTAATTCAAAAGCCATAATTTATAATCACTTGTTTTTATACTATTTAACAATCAATCAGTTTGTGTTTCATAAAACCTAACGTAAGCGTAATAATCTATACTTTCTTGTCCACCTGTAAAGTCTTCATAAACTTTATAGGTTATTCTATAAGTTATATTAAGGGAATTAGGTAAAGGTGTATTAGCATTACCTCCTAAACTAGGCGGATTTGTAGTGCTTGTGATAATTCTTTTATCGGAATTATCTACAACAAAAGGAGACTGTGATAAAGATTTTTCCCAATAATTTGAAGGATTTTTAACCCAAGAACCTAACTGATTACTAGCTCCCCATTGAGGGTTGTAACCTGAACTTTGCCAATATATAGTACTAGTGTCAACTCTAATTATTTTCACTTTTAAACCATAAGTTCGTTCAGCTTTATAAGGGTCGAGTATAGTAGACGGTGGTGGGTTATCCCCTAATCGAGTCCCATTTTGTAAATAATAGTGTTCATTAGTTGAAGCTGAGGGTTTAACATCTTGATCCCAATTCCATCTTCCAGTACTTGCATATTGTACTTTTTGTGGATCATACCATCTCCAAAATTCATGATCAAAATCTACAATTTCTATGCTACTACCATTAAAGTTAGCTTGGGAGACATCCCAACATAAACCTCCAGTAATGTTTTTGTAACTATGAGGCCACCAACCACTAGATGGTTTATTCCACAAATCTGTTAAAGCTATAGGTTCTCCATATAAATCGTTAGCAAAAGCTTTTGTAACATCGCTATATGGAGCATCACCATCTATTCTAGGAGCTATGTTAGATAAATCACCTATAAAAGAATAATTATCAACCACGCCGTTTGCTGTAATTTTTAAAACAAACAGGAATTGATCATTACTTGGCAATCCTTTATATATAAAATTTGGTGGGGTTTGCGCAGCGTTATTAGATAATCTAATTTTAAATCTAGGAGCAGCACTACCAGGCGTACCAGCAGTTGATTGATACACTTGAAACTTATCAGTTATTAAAGGTCCAGATGTGGTAGAACCTTGATATACTTCTTGTAGCGATATAGTAGATAACCAATCTGCTGTAGTACTACCATTAGAGTCGACAACTTCAAATTCATTTGTAACTATATCGTCACCTGCTGCAAAGTTTTCTCTTTGAATAAATGCAAATTCTGTAACACCACCTAAGCCATTTAATGTAGCATCGTTATTTATACTATTGTTTAATTCTGATATTAATCCAGAGGTAGTGGTTTCCCAAAGTATATTTAAATTAGATTTAGTAGGTTTTGTTTCAAAAACACCAATTTGCCTAGTTGCTATAGTTATATTGTTAACGCTTGTGTAGCTAGGTATAGTACCAATTCTATTTTTAGTTGACAATGTTGCTATATGAGGATTTTCTCCACTTCTCCAAAATATATCTCTAAACTCTATAGTGTTTACAGTAGCTGGAGCCATTGGAATAGATGGAGAATAGAATGGATACCAAGGGTCTGGATTACCTAGACTTGTAGAATCTACAACATTTTCTTTTCCAGGATAAAACTGTCCTTTAGTAGTAGTCCATTTATCAAAATCAAAAAACTGCTTTATAGTATTTACTGAAATTTTATCAATAGCTGCGTCAGTTGCTACTTGTGTACTGTAAATTGATTCATCGTCATTACTTACTGTGCCTGAGTTAGGATTTACTCTACAAAATAAAACAGTGGAACTACCAAAGTTTTTATCTAAAGGTCCTACGTTTTCTAAATTTCTTGGAATTTTATTTATATTATCACCTAATAAGGCTATATTAGCATTTGTTTTAGACTCATTGAATTCAGGTCTTCCAAGACCATTTCCATCTCCAACATTAGATCCGTCCCAATCAATTCTTCCAGCTAAAACACCGGGAGTATAAACATTGTAATAATCTTGATCCTGCTGTTTTACCACAATTCTATAACTGTACCAACCTAATGGATTGCTAGCACTGTATAGTCCACCTGTTGCTTTAGCCGTTGGTATTAAACCATTAAAAACTACTTTTAATGAGTTACCAGGCCATTCAACAGGGTCGTTATTAGCATTACTGTAAGATGTAAATATAGTGGAATCTCTAGCTGAATTGTTACTTGTTAATACACTTTCATTTAACAACACGTTTGAAGATCTACCAAATCTATCTACTAATACAATGCCAACTTGATATGTTCTGTTTTGTTTAAGAGTTTGTAAAGGATATTCCCAACGTGACAACTGAGCAGGTTTACTGGTATCTAAATTAAATTTTTCATTAATCTTAACAGAGTAATCTATAAAATTAGGAGCATTATTCCTGTCTATGTAATTACCGTACATTACTCTATTGCCCGTGACGTCTTGCGTCATTGCTCTAATTGGAGCTTTATCATGTACTCGTGTAGTTGCTTTTTCTGGTAAAACTTTATATGGTTCAGTAGATTTGTACTGGTACAAAAATTGATCTTTTCTTAAATCAGCATCCCATCCCACTAAATCATCTCCGCTTAATGTTATTACAACTTGTGGACTTCCATCACCTAATTCGTTTGCTGGTATTATAATTACGTCTCCAGCTCTAAATCCAGAACCTGAGTAAGTGCATTTAATGTCTTGAATATCGTTATTAGCGGTTGTATAAACTTGTAGTCTAACTTTTTTACCATTACCAGTTACAACCACAGTAGTTGGATTATGATATCCTATATCAAAAGCTGTTGTTGCAGCAAAAGTTATTGTACTATTGTTTAAGTCACCACCAGCAAGCGTTATGGGGTCTTTATAATTTATAGGAGCTCCAATATGGCTTTCAAAGTCTTCAAGATCTATAGAATCTAAAACCTTTATATTAGTTGATTCAGATTCTTTAAACAATATATCTATACCTGTAACATTAAGCTTACTATAAATTTCATCATAATTATATGGTAAATCTATAGTACATCCAGCAGTGGTTAACTTATTTTCAAAAAACTCTACAATAGTGTTTTGTTTTGTTTTTTGTTCATCACCTTCTAACCAGTTTCCATCTTGTTTAGATAAAAAAGCAGGTTGAGTAAAAGGAGCCATTAGAGAGTATTCTCCATCCTCAAACTTAAATCTATAACTAAATCTTACAAACTTATCTTTTAAATAATCCTTATCTCCACTAAAATTTGGATTGTAAAAAGGATTAGCAACAGCTATTTCATAGGTATCAGGAGCTGTGTTAGTAGTGCTCCAATCGGACGGGAAAGTAGTTAAACTAACATATGGTGTATCACCAATACTTACAGCATCGTTTAATCTAGATGTTATAAAATACCATTTAGATAACTGTGTTTTGTTTCGTAAAAAATATCTTGGAGACGCGGTAGAAGTTATTGCGGCATAATCCTCTAATTGTCCCATAAACTTAGGTGTTAATCCAGAAGCTCCAAAATCGATATATTTTGTTGTTCCACTTGTTACTGGTATTGCAGGAGCTGTAAAATGTGGAGGAAGTTGCTCGCTAATATCATCTATTAATGTAGGTTGAAATATAATATCAGAACTAGCTGCGCTTGAAGCGGTTACGTTTTCTACGAATCTTATAGAATTTACAGGAGCATATTTTAAAACACTTATTAAATCTTCACTATTGTAATAAGAAGGAGAACTTTTTGCTTTATTTATATTTATTTTTCTAGGTTGATTTCTATTATCTGTCCAGAAAAGTAAATCTTCTATAATATTTACACTATATATCTTGTGAGTTTTAGAAAAATTAAGAAAACTACCTTGCGCTAATACTACTCCAGACCCTGCGTTAGCGTCATACATAGCTATGTAACATCTAGCAGAAGAAAATAAACCAGCATGATTATTTAAATTATTTGTACTTGAATCATTATAGTTTGTTATAAAGCAAAATATCCTATTAGTACTAACATCGCTGTGTAATCCAATAATTTCTAAATGCTTATCAGGTAGATTAAAGTTTTCAATTTGTAAAGTACCTCTTATATTTTCTAAAGCACCCACGTCAGAACCTTCTGACTTACTTATACTAACGTCTCTAGCATCTCGATATTCTCCATTGGGCAATAACCTAGCGTCTAGATCTTTATTCATTCTAGACTTAAGAAAATTATTTTGTACTTGTGGCATATTTAACTTTTAATCCATTTAGATTTTCCTCTCATCACTTGAACTATTTCGTCTGTCTTTATGTTATTCAAGCGTATTTTAGCATTTCTCATAGCAGCTGATCTATCTCTTTTATATCGGCTAATAACATATTCTGGTATACCAAAGCGAGTAGAAAGCACTGCATAAGCGATATGCATGTACATAGCTTCTTCAGCAAACTTAGGTATTTTAGAATCTTCATCTGTCGCTAAACCGTCTGACAAATATTCAAATATAATTAATTTATTAGCTAAGTCATTTGAAAATGAAAAACTACCTAATCTTTCATTTATAGTAAACCACCCATTAATATTTGCTTCCTCTGGCTCTAAGCCATATCTTTGACCTAGTACATTTTGAGGATACATGGGGTATCTATAATCATTTGGCTGCCATTGAGTATTTAAAGATCTATCTTTCCATCTCTCTTCAGTTATAGATTGTTGCGCTTCTAAATTTTCACCAAATGAATCTTGAGTAGGTATTCCATCAGCGTCTTGAATAGGTAATTCTGTAGGGTCTGATGTAACTCTAGTTGGATATATAATATGTTTAGCTCCAGATTTGTCAACCCAAGAACATCTAACATAATTAACATAATCTTGTGGAAGTGGAGTAGTTAAGCTAGGTGGAATAGTTAGTTCTTGAGATTTAATAACTTTTAACATGTCATAACTAAATTCCTGCATGCCTCTTCTAGCGTGGAACAAAACATCACTTCGCTTTACACCTTGAATTAGTTTGCCTTCACCAACATAGCCTACTAAAAAGTTATTAATCACGTCTTCAACTGAAATATAAGAATAAGAACCATAATTATTGTCAATTGCGTATTGCTTTAATTGACATAAAACTGTTGAAGGATTAGCAAACGCAGAACTATTTCTAATCGTATTACCATCAGGGCCAATAACACTTATTTGAGCTTCAGGTATTAAGTTAACTGCGCTAGGCGTAGGATTAGCTGTTGTTAATTCGTATAAGTCAAAGTTTGAAACTGGGGCTATACGATTTCCAGCTGCATCAAAAGCACTAACAAGAGGTGTGTCAAAACTAAATGTTAACTGCTGAACTGCAGAAGATATTTCAAAAGTCTGTTGTCCAGCGTAGTATTGTGCGTTAGTTTCAGTTATTAAAGCCATTTTCTATTATTGTTTTTCGTTACTTTCGTCTTTTTGTACTTGAGCTAAAGCAGTTTGCACAGCTTGTGGATCTCTTATTATAACACCTGCGTATAATAATATATTTAATATAACTTCAGATTGCTCTGAGTTGTGTAACATGAAATCTGTAGAACCTTGAGCAGAAGCACTCATAAGATTATTAGCTGTTAAAACTATAGTAGCAGTACCTGTACCAGCACCACCAGGAAATGTAGCTGAAGCAGCGTTTATAGTTATTGTATCTCCAACAGCGAAACCACTACCAACACTGGCTACAGTTACAGATGTTACTGTATTAGAGGCAACTGTAACAGTTACAGAGCCACCTGTACTAGAACCGCTTGTAAAAACTGGATCTGCAACATCTGAAGTAATATTAATAGTATAAGTACCATCTGTTAAACCAGTTGTAGTATTCGTATTAAGAGTCAAAACTTGACTTAAAATTAAAGAACTTGTGTTATATGTGGTTGCATCATATAGGAATTGCCCTATACCACCTAAAACATAACCCCATCTTGGTTCGATAGGTTTTTTTAAGTAATCTAATTCTATAGGTGTTTGTTCATCTTGAGTGGCTATAACTGGAAATACTTTAATTTTATCTCCTTCGTAAAGAAATATGCCATAATTTTTAGATGGTTGAACTAGCTTTGACCTTCTTATTAAATTAAAGTCGTGTCTATTTACTCTTTGTAATTCCTTATATTGAGTGCTATATACAAAACCCGTGCTACCTGCTCCATCATTAAAATAGTTAACTTGTCTATAAGATACATTTCCTAACTTGTATAAATCACTTGGTATAGTAAAATTATCATTATTTTTGTCATAAGCTGGTAAAGAACTAGTTTTAAACTCTTGTAATTTTTCTTCAGTTAATTCTAATCTATCTGCGTAATCGATATCATTTTGAGGTTGTCTAGATTGTTGATTTAAATCTTCAAAATATCTTTCAAATATTTCTCGTTGAACCTGATTACTTATTTTATTAAATTCGTCAGGAGTCATGTAACCTCTTTGTTCCTTATTAAGGACTAATAGGACTGTTTTATATACCGTATTTACGTTTATTGCCATTTGTGTATATTTAAAAAAAGGCGGCGAAAAGCCGCCTTATATATAATCACTTGTTATTTAAGTTTTTTCTCTATTGATTTAAAAACTTCTACACCTTCATCTGTTTTAAACCAAGAGGCTAAAGCCGAGTAAGGGTTTTCATCAAAAGGTACATTCATAAGTTTTTTACCATTTGTAGCCCAAGAAAAAGTTTTTTGATCTGGTGATAAAACTATTATCTTAGCTTCTGAAGCTTTAATACCAAAGTTTCTAAGCTCTACGTTTTCATCATTAGCTAACTCTATAAATAAAGATGGATTTTGTCTAGAAAATAATACTATATCTCTTTTAAGCTCTTTAGAACTCATTGTAGATACACTAGATCCAATTTCAACTCTTAATATAGCTTCAGCTTGATCAATCTCCATAGAGTGCGCTAAGTTCATTGCTTGTATTTCCATTTCTAAATAATCTAATTGATCTACAGCTTCTTGAACTTCGTCTCTTTCCGCATATAATGCGTTTCTGTTAGGATGGTAAAGTGAAAGCAATTTTTGTAATGCTACTTTTTCTTTAGCAACCATTAATACACCGTCTTCAAAAACAATATGACCTAATGTTACTGGTCCATTTTGTTCATCTACAAATGGACTTTTCATATTAGTTGCATATCTAAGTTCTCTATTATGACCTTTTTGCTCATCAAAATACATTAAAGGTTTTCTAAGAGAATGTCTTGAGTTTATTCTAAAAGTTAACGGTGTTTTATCATTTAATAAATGATAATATCTATCTTTATATTCCCAAGTGTCTTTTACAACTTCAGGTTTTTTCTTTTCTTTTGTTTCCATAATATAATATAATATAATATAATAATTAAAAAAGACCCCGCCGAAGCGGGATCTTATTATTTTTTGCTATTAAGCAGCAAGAACTGAAGCAACTGATTTGCCTCCGTTAGCCTCTATAGCAGGTCCTTCTGGATTACCTTGATACGCAACTAAAGCAGCTCTAATAGCTTCTTTAACTGTATCTCTGTCTCCAGCAGTCGTTACTTTAACTTCTACAGCAGCTGTATCACCAACATAAACTAAATCTATATCAGAACTAGAAGTTCCGTCTATAACTAATTTTATATTGTCAGCAGCTATAGCGTGAACCTTACTATTAGCGTCTGTGATTTTTAAATATCCCATAATTTCTATCTTTTAAAATGTTAATAATTATACAGTAGACTTAAACAATACGAAGTTATTCGCAGCTTGAGTTACTAAACATCTTTCAGATAAGAAGTGTATTTGCATCGCATCTAATCCAGATGTATAAGCGCCACCTACAGAACCAACAACCCAAGATTTATATCTTCTATCATCAGCTTCTGAAGCTCTATATCTTACATGCAAAAATGGTCGTCTAATGTTAGATCCCATCATTTGGTCATAAACAGTAGTTGTTCCAGCTGGAATTAAAACTCCATCAATGTCTTCTGTTAAACCTCTTGTAGAAGCATCATTAAGATATTTCCAATCAGTTTTGTAGAAGTCATAAGAACCTCTTCTGAATCCAGAGAATCCAAAATTAAGAGCCATATCAGCATCATTATTAAATAAACCATAAGAAGCAGCACCTGTTGAAGCATAAGATCCGTTCATAGCAGCGATCATATCATCAAAATCAAGAGCTGTTTGTCTGTTTAAAAATAACATGTTTTCTTCAATAGCACCTTGCTTGTCTAATTGTTTAAGGATAGCATCAAAGTCAGCCATTGCGCCTGAACCAGGAGCAGCAGCACCAGCGAAATCATTATAAATGTTTCCTCTAGCTTCGATAGCGGCGAACATACCTTCAGAACCATCTAAAGAAACACCACCAGAAGCACCTTTTTTCTCAGCTTCAACCATTGACATTTCAAGATAATCTTCAAATCTCAATCTAGTTTCAGACTCAGCTTTTAAATACCATAAGTATCCAGATGTTCCATCTTCAGCAGCAACTTCAACCCATCCAATCTGAGCAGTGTCAGAACCAGAAACTTCATAGAAGTCTTTAAGGATGATTGGCTTATTGCTAAACTGAGTAAAATCAGGTTGAATAGCAGCAACACCAGAAGTAGCTAAATTAGCAGCAGCTTCCATACCTTGTGTACCTTTTCCAAATTCAGAGCCATAAACAAATAGTTTAGCTTCACCTGAAGCTCCAGCTAAAGAAGCCATATTGGCAACCTTATAAGTTTCAACCGTAATGGTAGCGACTCTAGGTGCTCCACTAGCTGCTGAAACGTCAGAAACTCTACCTTTTAAAGTAACTAATCCTTCTGAAATTACAATTGTTTGTCCTTTTCTTACAGCACACTGCTTTCCAGCTTCAATAGGAACTGTAATTGTTGTGCTTGTCGCAATAGTACACCCATCGTAAGAAACGTGTAATCTATTTTGTTCAGACCATATTACTTGATCTGATGTCATTGGCATTTCAGCGCCAACCATTCTTAAGAAACCTTGTAACGTTCTGTTACCAAATCTCTCTACTTCTGCCTCATACAATTCTGGTAAGTATTGTTGTGCAAAAGAATCACTGTCACCAGAACCAGAACCACCGTTGAATGACAAGTAGTTAGTATCTAACGCTTGTTTTTTCTGATGTGGTATTAATCCTGGAGCATTAGTTATATCTAATCCCATTTTAATTTAGTTTTAAGTTTTATTTTTTTATTGTTTTTATTCTTAACTTAGAACTATCTGCGCCTGTAATTGCTTTTACTTTTAACCCATTAATATAAACATCTCCTGTCGTAGAACTAGTTCTCGGTTCAGATGATATATTCTTAGATTTAGCCATCATATCCTTTACAGCATCGGCTTTACCTTGCTCATAGAAATGATTAGCTATTGTATCTGCGTTTTCAGCAGCGTAGATGGCTTTGTGATAATTAGCAAAATCTTTAACTTCTCCTTTATCATTTAGGAACTTCCCAACAAAATTAGTTAAGTCAGATTGGCTGTTAGCAACGTTATCGGTGTTAGAAACGTTATACCTAAATTTTTTATCTCCAACATTGAAATTAAAACCTTTAAAATCATTATTAAAAAAACTATTAGTATTGTTCTTAAACCTATCATGTCGCTGTCTCACCATTTTCTGTTCTTCGTTGTATCTATTGAAAAAGTCAGTTGCTTTTTGTTGTTCTTGAGTAATACCTGGCCTCAACTTGATTTCATCGTAATATTTACTCTTTAAGTCTTCCAAAAAGTTCTTGGCTTTTGCAACTTCTTCTTTATATGCGAGTTTCTTTTTACGCACATATCTTTCCTCATCGACTTCTTCGTCGTAAGAAAAACTATCTTCTAATACAAAGTTTATTTCTTCATTGTTTAAATGAGACTTTGTATGTTTGTAATATTCTTTAAGTAAAGCAGTTTCATCAATGTTAGAATAATCAGCATTTAATCTAACGTAGTCTTCTACTGTTCCACCAGTTTCTTTCATAAAAGATACAAGTTTATCTACGTTTTCAGGCAGATCAATTTTGTCTTCAACAAAAGGTTCTGTTTTTAATTCTTCTTTAACAGGTTCTTCTTCTATTATTTCAATAATGTTTTGTATCTCTTTTTCAGTATCTTCGGTGTCGTGTTCTTGCTCCGTTATTTGCGGTTGTGCGTTAGGTTCTTTTTCTGTATCTTCACTTTCTTCTGGAGATGACAAAACAACCTTTGTTATTTCTGACTCTTGAGCAGTGTCTTCTTTTTTATTTAATTCAACTTTAACCGTATCTTCAGAGGAGACTAGTTTTTTTGGTCTACCTTTTTTCTTCTTTTCCGGCATTTTAAAATTGCCTTCTTCTTTTTCTTCTTTTGACATAATATAATATAATAGTTAACAAAAATTATTTAGGCATAAACTGCTCTAAACCGAATCCATCTAAATTGTCATTACCAGCGGATTCGAAATTCTTTGGTAATGAATTATTTTTCCTTTGTGAAATTAATTCACTTTGTTGCGTAGCTTGTATTTGAGTTCTTTTATCTTTTCTATCTTCAATAAATTGTTCTTTATCTCTATCTGTTTGTACTCTAGCTTTTGCTAGTTGAAGATTATACTGAAACTCTTGCTCCATAAGCATTTTCTTTATTTCAGCTTCTCTTTCTATTTTAGAAACTTCCATTTGAGTTCTAGCTTGTTCGTATTGAACCTTTTGTTCAGTTAGCACTTGTTGTTTTTGTGTCTCAGCCATAGCTGCTTGTTCTGCAGCTTGAGCTTGAGCTTGAGCTTGAATTTGAACCATTCGCTCCTGTTGAGCTTGATCTTTTTCCGCTTTAGCTTTTTTTCTAGCTTTTAAAAATTGATTAGCTAACTTTAGATTTTTAACTTGTCTAATATCTATAACATCATCTAAATCTATTAAATTCGCTTTTAATGCTATTTGTATATTTTGTTCTAATAAAGCTTTTTCTTCTTCATCTGGCTCTAGGTCTAAGTATATACCAAAATCGTGAATACTAGCATTAACTAACTCATCTAAAGTGCCCACGTTGTAATTAGATATACTTTGTTGTAAAGCCATTCTTGTAAGTGGAAACATAAGAGAATCACCTATACGAAGCGATATGTTTTCGCAAGTTCTTAACGTTATATATAAACTAGACTGAAGGATGTGCCTTGTGGCTACATTAGAATTAGCAGCTGCTAGCTTTTGCAAACCAACTAAAGATTGCTTGTCAGGCAGCGTTCCGTCTCTAGCCTCGTTAAGTCCAGTTACATCTCTTATCATCTTTAAATAATACTCATAAGTTTGTATTAAAGATTGAATTTTAGCCATACCGTTAGAACTGTTTAACTCTTGTATTGGTACTTTACCTGGGTTCATACCGCCATCTTGAGAATAAGATCTTCCAACTATACTACCAGTTTGAAAATACATATTTAAAGCTTCTTGCGGATTATAGCTAGTTCCATTACCTAAGTTAACTTCGTTAATTCCATCTATATCCATAAATACACCGTCAGGAACCATTCTAGACAATACTTGTTGAAGTTTTAAATGAGTAATTTGAATCATGTCAGCAAAACCTGTAACTCTACTTACGATAGATTCTATTCTACCTTTATAAAGTCTAGGAGCACAAATATTATAATTCATGTTTACTTTACAAATATCAGAAGTTGGCCTTGTCATATGTTCAGACATTTCCCATTTTAACATCATAGGATGACCCAGTATTTTAGCGCCACTATACAAAACCTCTATAGATCTATGAGCTTTTTTCCAGTTGTCTCCTTCTGGTGCATCTAAAAAAGTATCTTGCTTTTCTAATGCTTTTTCTAATCCAGCTGTAGTTTCTTTTATTTTAAATACTTGATTTGTATATGTTTTATAATCAAAGTACAAAACCTGAACAGTATTACCGTCGTATCTACCACTCCAGTTTCTAGTATAATTTTGATTGCCTGGATATTTTTGTATTTCTTCTATTTCAGAAGGTGTCAACTGAGGAAACTGTTTAACTAGCTCTGAAAGACTAATATTTTTAACTTCACCAACATAATATAAATCTTCAAAATTAGGATCCTCAGTGTAGGAATAAACCAAACTAGATGGATCTACATAATCTAATACTATACCTTCAGATCTATTCCATGTTGTTTTTACACAACCTATACCTAATACTGTTAAGTCGTAGTTTAATCTTCTTCTAGTTAATTCAAATCTATTTTTTGCTAAAACATTATTTATTAGTTCTTCTTCAGCTATTTCAATAGACTGCTTGTAAGTCATTTGCATGTAGACATCTAGTTCCTCCTTGTCTCTAGGTGGATTATCTAAGTCTTGTCCAAAAGCAACGTTTATGCCAGTTAGTTTTTGAGCTTTTTCTATAAAATCTTTTGCTTGTATATCTATTAATAAATTTTCTGCAAAATTAGTTCTTTTCTTTACAGAGCTCGGATCTTGAGCTTGAGCATTTATAGCATAATTACGTTGTGACATACCATTCACTACAATGTCTACAAATTTAGGTATAATAGGAACGGGCTTCCAGTCTAAATTTAAGTATGATAAATCTCCATTTATTGACATTTCATCTTTATACTTTTGAATAGACTGCTCTCCTCTAGCGTATAATCTTAATCTATGGAAGTTGTTATAATTTGTGTTAAATCTATCATACCAACCCCTATCATTTCTAAACCATTCATTTTCAATGGCTCTACCTACTCTTAATCCATAATCGTAAGTAGCTTTTTCTCCGTCAGAAACGACTTGACTAGGAAAAGAACTTGTAGTGTTAGCGTTAGGAATTATATTCATTTATATTATTTTTGAAATGTAGCCAGTGTTATCGTATTTTTTTATACCTAAATTTAAAGATTTTACAGATCTTTTTGCCGTAGGTGTATATCTATTTTTATTGCAAGCCATTATAGCCAAACCAGAACTAATGGAAGCATCATGTTTTGTTCTATTATTAATATTAAAACTTGCCCAATCTTCTAATGTTTTCTGAAAATACATGTCTCCACAGCTATTATCTTTCTGGCCTACATAATCTTCTATGTAGCTTTCTATAGCAGCAGCATGTGCTTGTTTAATATCTTCACTCGAGTTAGGTATTCCACCAATTTCTTTTTCTGTGGTAGACAATTTATTCCAAACTTTATCCGGTCTGTTTATTGAAAAACCTCTATATCCTCTTCTTTTAAAATAATACAGTAATCTAGGTTTATTGTTCTCTGCTAGTATAGGCATTCCGTAAAAATGACAAGCCATTAATACTTCTTCAAAAAATATCTCAGCAGTTTGAGGTCTAGCTATATATTCTAAAAAAAAGTGGTTTGGTGGTGCGTCTTCCATTGAAAACTTAGTCAATCCATGAAGCGATCCATTAGATCCTTTACCATCCACAGTACCACTGATATCATAAGAATCACATCCAAATGCTCCAATATGATCGTTTCCAGGGTGTTTAGTTCCATTTTTATTTATTATTTTATTTTGCAAATGAACCGGAGGAACCCATGAAACCATAAACCTACCATTTTTGTTTGGCATAAATATAACCCTTGAGTCTTTAATACCATTTTCCCACATAAACGAACCTTGAGTTATATTAAAACTATTAGCTAGCTCATCGTTATAGTCTATTTGCTCGTATATTTTTGTTAAGTTAAATAAACTATTTTTTGTTTCGTCTCTAAAAGCATGCGCTTCAGTTCTTGGAAACTGCCTGTAATATTCATTTAAACTATCTTGATCTGATTTTAATCCATCTACTTCGTTTTCCCAGTGTTCGATAACTCCGATTGTAATTGGGATATTGTCGACTCCGAGTTTTGGATTTTCTGGCGTAGTGAATACAGGTAATCCAAAAGTATCCATGAATCCTTCGTAGTTCCATTCCATAGGGATGAAAAGAGAGTAGAGGCCAGAACTTGTTTGTCCGTTTCTATTTCTTTTTGTAACGTCTGAATTGTAATATAATTTTTTGAAGTTGTTTCCACCTTTGTCTAATGCGTTTGAAGTTGAGCCCATCATACATTTACCTACAATTCTTCTTCCTAGTCTTAACGTAGTTTTTGTGACCCTCCAGTTATTTAATATATTGTCAGGTCGCTCCCATTTACCGCTTTCATCATGAGCTAGTATTTTTAGCTTTTCACCATCATAAGAGTTATCTCCTGTGTTTTTCCAGTCAATAGTTGTATCAAGACCAGCTAGTTCTTTTAGTTTTACATTATCATCTAGTTTACGTCTAGTAAGTTTCGAAGCTGGGACTCTATATGCCAGTTCGGTCTTAGGACGATCCATACCATCCTGGATTGGCTTGAAGAAAAACGGATAGTTAACGGATATCGGGACAACTTTATCTGTGAACATTTTTTTAGCATCTGATCCAGACTTCGAAAGGATGCCGAATCTGGCATCACTAGATATTGTGGCTTGGTTAACGAGTTCTGCTGAGGACATAAAAGAAAATCCAGACCGTCTGTTTTTAAGATAGCACATCCCATAACATCTATCATCTGCTTTGCATGCCTCCCAAAATATAAAGAAGAGTCTATTTGCTTCTCTATAGTCGGCTGAACCAACATCGATTTTTGACCACTGCAAGTACATATAATGAGTGCCTGTAATATAAGTAGGCACGCCATTATTATAGAACCAGTAACCCTCTTCTCTTCTTTTAAATTCTTCATCTATATAATCAAACCATTTTTCTTTAAAATCTGTAGGGTATTCTTCCCAATCAAACCGACTTTTAATTCTAGCTAATTCTTTAGGGTATTCTTGTTTTTCCCAGTATTGCTTCTTTTTATCTTCGCTTCGTTTAAACGGTTCATATTCTGCTGGTAACGCAATGCGGAGATTTTGAATTTCAATGATCTGTCCAATTTTACCTGTTTTACTTACAACAACAAAGTCATAATCAGCGTTGTAACCATAACTCCATTTCTTAAGTCTGTTTTGTTTTTTTAAGAATTTTGGATTTACAACATCTTTAATTTCATGCCATAAAGTTTGTTTATAAATCATTTACTACGCCCTTCTGCAAAACCCTTAAAAGATCTTTCTTCTTTTTTATCTTTTGGCTTATCGCTTAGCATTTCTTCTTCCTCGTTAATCTTGCTTAGTATTTCAAAAGCATCCATTATAGCAAGTTTTTTTGTTGCTGCCGCATTTTTAAGTCTATCAGCACTTACATCATCATCTGAATCAACTATTTTCTCCTTAGCTACTTTTATTAATTCCTCAATAGCTTTTTGCCCAGCTTGGATTATTTTCTTTTTCGTCTCCTTCGTGTTCATGGATCAAAACTATATCATTAAATTTCATACAATAAAGACGCTCATCTTTTATAACAAACTCAAACTCTGAATTAGGTGTAAAAGATATTTTTGTCCCAGGTGTTATTCCTGCGCGTTCTAAGAGATTATTAGAATATTTTACTATTCCAATATTGTCTAATTCTTTATCTACTGTTAGATTGTTTGTATTTAATAAAGGTTTTACAAAGCAATAATCTAAGTGTGTTTTATAATTGTATAAATATATTTGCTCAGGCGAGCAAAAGTATAAATTATCTTTAAAAAATGTAGATGAATTTTTTTCATTACCTTTCATATCATAATATCTTCTAAAAATATTATGATGAACATAAACAACATCACCTTTTTTAATTGAACTATCATAAGCGGCTGGAGTTGACACTACAACCGCTTTTTTACTAACAAATCTATGATCTTCTATATTAGCGTTTATTATAAGTTCTTTATTGTTTATTTTTTTAGTATTGTTATATCTATTATGTAAAGGTTTAACTATAAATTTATACAAACTCCTCATTAGTACTTAAGGTCAAACTCTACAGCTATAGCCATATTTCGATTAAACTTTTTCCAAGGTAATACTTCATTATTTTTTTGAATAAAAATAGAATACTCACCTTCTAGCTCATCACTTATTATGTCACATATAGTATGACCACCATAAACCTCTTGACCAATAGAGTAATGCATAGCATCATTCTTATAATCAGAACCTATACTAATTTTTCTAATTATATTAGACATTAGCTAATTCTTCTTCCTTGATTTCAGTATAAGAACCATCTTCAAGGTTTATATTAACTTGACCGTATTCTGCTTCAAGTTGTTTTTTAAAATCTTCAATACCTTCGTTTACTCCTGCTAACTCATGAAGTAATCCATGTTTATTAGCTTCTAAGTAACCTACTTCATTTAAGATTTTAGTAACCGCTGCTTGTTGTTCTTGTATTTTTTTTAATTGTTCTTCTTTAATTTTCATTTGATTAAATTTAATTGTTTGTTTTTTTTTACTCTACTGGTGGTGGTTCTGGTGGCGTCCACTCTGGTGTTGCCATCAATACTAATACCGCTGCATGATCCATTGTCTCTACCGGAGTTAATGAACCATTAGTTATAAAACTAGGTTCAACTTGGTAAGATAACAACCCTTGCGTGTTAGCGATATTTCTTCTCATTGTTTGAGCAGAACTT
>Ga0098054_1000442_pt1 | contig 26529 bp, 45 predicted proteins | sample 16_taG_FD_75048 | JGI IMG/M metagenome (GOLD analysis project Ga0098054, IMG submission 75048) | Marine viral communities from the Subarctic Pacific Ocean - 16_ETSP_OMZ_AT15313 metaG | ecosystem: Environmental > Aquatic > Marine > Oceanic | place: Pacific Ocean | collected 2015-01-18
AGGGCACCGTTACCGTGTCCTTGCAGGCTATCGTTAGCTAATGAAGGAACGCCCCCAGGACCGGCCTGTGCTGGCTCTGGGGGCCTCCTCTCCTCTCGCGGGAGGCATACCCAGACCCGGGGTAAACAGGGCAATACTTGCGCCGATCAGGCGCTCAGAGATTCTCGAAGAGGTCGAAGATGGCGATTGCAACGGCTGCACAGGTAAGAGACGGCTATCTGAGAGTCCTATCAGGGACCGCCGAGGACAGCTTGATCGATACCTTCATCGCAAGGTTTGACGACATCTCTTCGGCTTATTGCGGGTTCCCTGTGAACTCGAACCAGAGCACCTTTGAGAATAATACCTACACCCACTATTTCGACGGCGATGGCTCAGGCGTTCTACAGCTTCGGGTGATTCCTGCGAACACGATCACAAGCGTTCATGTGGATGTAGATAGGGACTATGGAGCGTCTTCGCTGGTCGCTTCGTCTGATTACACTCTGGACACAGATGAAGGCCTCGTACTCCTGAACACGGATTCAACTCAGGGCGCATTCGATAAAGGCTATCGATCTGTAAAGGTGATCTATACCGCAGGCTTCACAACTATCCCGGACGGAATCGTCCACGCATGCGGGATGCAGGTGAGCCATTGGTATCGGAACCGGGATAACATCGGATTCCAAAACGTCAGCCAGCAAGGCGGATCGATAAGAGTCGACGGCCTTCAGCTCTTGGCCTCCACCCGTCAAGCGCTTGCACCGTATAGGCTCGCTGGAGCTATTGGCGGTTTCCTTGGCTGAGCGGACTCTGGACCAATTCGCTAAAGACCTGGACAAGCTGGGTAGCGGAGAGCTTCGCAAACGGATCGAGAAAATACTCGCGGCTATGGCTCAGAGCGGTGAAGGCCTGATGAAGAAGGCCTATACCCGGTCCGGGTTGAAAACAAGAACAGGCGCCCTCATGGGGTCTCTGCGTGCCTCAACCCTTGCAAGCGAGGGGGGACTAGGAATCGCTCTGAGGGCCGGCGGATTGAGTAAAGACGGAAAGTCCATCGCATACGCGGGGACTCAGGAGTTCGGGGCTACCATTACCGGGAACCTCAGGATTCCATTCTCTCTGTTTGGCAAGGGTCCAGCGCTTACAGATGCAGGGGTCGATCGATATCCTCCACCGTTGAGGATTACCGGTGGCGGTTTGTTCTTCAGGAAGGGGCGCGCCCTGTTTCATGAATCAGATCCAGACGGGATCCCGTGGTATATCTTGACGAATAAAGTCAAGATCCCGGCGCGCCCTTTCGTCAGGCCCGCTCTTCAAGAGTTCGAGAACATGCTACCGGAAAACCTTCGGAACCTTGTAGAGTCGGCGATCATCCAGGTTCCGATGCCTAAAGTGAGAGTCTGATGGGGTGCCGAGTTCGATCGATACTTGCGCAGATTAAATCCGACCTTCAGGGGATTGATGGAACTGGATCGTATAACTTCGACATCTCTGGGTCCAATCAGGTGGTGATGGCTTCAGCCATGAACCCGATCAGGGTGCCATGTGTCTACGTATACGCGGACACAGAGGCTACAGCCCAGACCCCAGGCGTAACCGTTCTCACCCAGTACGATAGAACTCTCACGGTGAACATCATCGGCTACCTATCGAACACGAGCGATAACCCTGAGGAGATGCACCTCAGGACCTGGGATCTTGCATCAGATATCAAGGCCGCGCTCGAAGCAGATCGAAGCCTGACGAGCGGTTCGCCGTTATGTGATGACCTGGAGCTAAGAGTTTCATCTATCGACGGTGAGCAGGTGGGTCGCCCATCGTTGGGGATCGCCGTGGTAGTGTTAACCGTGAAATTCAGACAGGACTCAGGGAGCCATAACTGATGAGCTGGTTTGATTCAGATTGGGGGCTGCGACTTCCGGTGTCCATCAATAATCTCAGCGGCTCTGGGACTATTGATTCCTCGGTGCAGATCGGGCCAGACGTTGCGTTATTCTGGGATAATGTGAGGGGCGATGGTTTCGATGTTCGGGTGACCGACAAGGATGGAATCACCCCGCTCGCGTACAATCGCCAGACGTGGAACTATTCGTCCAAGCTCGCGCAATTCGACGTGGACTCCATCAGCGCCGGAAACTCTGACGCTACGGTGGTGATCTTCCTGTATTTCGGAAAGGCGGCGGCCACAGATGGTAGCACTTCTCCCACGATAAGCGGAGCGAAGACGGGGTCAATCCAACTCGCGGCAAGCTCGACGCCAGTGGTAGTTCTTACTCCATTCAGACCCGGCGAGACGGTCTGCCAACAGAGGGTGACTAAAACCTCTGCCGAGGAGATCGATGTGTGGGTAGACTGCAGGCGAGCCCTTCAGTCCAGAGTCACCGCGAACCAGGACTCTCTTCGACTGGAGGAGATTAGTTACGTCACAGTTGAGGTCCTCTCGGGTGGAACGGATGACGCCGGACGATATGATGAGAGCCTGACCCGGATATCAGATCCAGGCTGGGCGATGGTCAGAGTCAAGGGCGGAAGCTCAGGAAGTAATTACACTCTATCGGTAACTATTGGAACCTCATTAACCCGCGTTTTACAGGCGCGTGCCATTGTAGACGTTCAAGACATCGACGAATCATAAGGAAGGAAGTGCAATATGGCTTATACTGGCAGGAATACGGCGCTCGGTTTTTCGGAGGAAACAACTTGGGGATCGCCGACGAGTAGAACTAATTGGAGGCCAGTCGCGAGCGTGAGTCTATCGCGGAAGGTCGTCCAAGTGCCGCGCCCGGATCTAAAGAGTAGCGCCGGTAGCGCTATGCGCCGGGGGAGCTTCATCAGCGAAGAGGTCTGCGATGGATCTGCGTCCATGGTGGCGACCTACGATAATATCGGGATGCTCCTGAAGCACGGTCTTGGCACTCTCGCCGACGCTGGCTCGGGCCCTTCGAGCTACACTCACACATATACACTCGCGGCCACTCCACCCACCGGCCTCACCGTTGAAGCGGTGCGCGGCACCTCTGGCCAGTCGGAGGTATTCGAGGGCGTAAAGATCAACAGCCTCACCCTATCGGTCGCAGCCGGCGAGGCGATGATGCTCGATCTGGACTTCATCGCTCAGACTGGAGCGACCCGGGGTAGCGCCGGCACTCCCAGCTACGGAACAAACGAGAATCTTGTATTGCACTCGCAGGCGGGGCAATTCGCTTTCGGGGGCTCGAACTACGACCTGAAGAGCCTCACCCTAAAGGTAGAGAACAGCCTGGACAGGCGGCAGCTTCTCGGCTCGGTGCTGACCTCTGAGCCTATGCGCTCGGACTTCATGAGCGTCACCCTGGACGTCGAGCTGGAGGCCGTCGACGCGCTCTACAATGCCATGATTGCAGGCACGCAATCCGACGCGACCATCACCTTTACGAGTAGCACTCGATCGTTCGCTATCACATGCCAAAACGCATATCTCTCGACGTCGTCTGATGACATAGGTGACGCGGGTGTAGTCTCGATGTCCTGCTCTTTCGTGTGTGAGAGCGACGGCACCGATGAGGGGCTGAAGATATTGGTGACGAACAGCGATAGCAGTGGAACCCAGAACTAATAACAAGAGCCCGAAAGGGCGAAAGGAGCGGCATTATGGGGATAGTTCAACTAATCCAGAGGACGGCGACAAAAGACATAGAGGCCGGGGGACTACACTGGAGAATCAAGCGGGTGAGGTCTCGCGATGTCTTGCGGGCCGGTCTCGCCACGATGGTCCAGTTTGCGCCGGACGATATCGCTGACATCATGGGAGAAGACGACGAAGAGCAGCAAGCCGAGAAGGTTAGCGCATCTTGGGCGTCAAAAATGGCGTCTATGACAGAGGTTCAGCAGGCGAAGCTATCAGACTCGCTTGACGCGCTCGTATGTGCGGGAATCGTGGAAGCCAGCGAAGACGGTGAGGCGTGGGAACAGATTAGTTTCACCATTAAAGATCGAGAGGTCAACACGGACGCATCGATCCTATCTATTGATTCTCTGCCGTGGCCCCTTCGTCAAGAGCTAGCTGCAGCCGTTCAGGCGCACTCTAGAGAAGGGATGGAGGCAGAACAAAAGGCCGTTGCCACGTTTCGCGAGGTCTCCAAATCTGGCACTACTGGTTGATCGAATCGCGCGCCGATACGGGCGCACTCCTGGGGAGGTGTTGGACATGGACGCGGGAGAGTTGAGCCTCTGTATAGTCTGTCTTCAACATGCCGACGCCCATCAGGCGGCGCTTGTTAAGAGACTCCAGCGAGAGAGCCGGGGTTCGATGCTTCCGGCGCCCGTTCCCGTCGTTGATATCGGGGGAGTGTGATGGCATCCAAAATAGTCAAGATGGTTCTTAAGCTCGACGACAAGGCGAGCCCGGGACTGAAGAAGGTAGGAGGAGAGGCCAACACCACCACGGGGGGCATGGCTTCACTCAGGACCGGCGCCCTCGCTGCGGCTGGAGGGCTTGCGGCGATTGGCACGGCGGCGATTGCATCGATCAAATTCCTTGAAGGTCTCGCGGACGAGATGAAGGAAACCGTGAACACCTTTGGGGATATGTCTGGAATCACCGGGATGTCGACGGAGCTTCTCGAGACCTTCGATTTGATGGCGAGGTCTACCGGTTCGGATATCAAGAAACTGGAGAGGGGGTTTGTCACCTTTGGGCGCGGGATGTCGGACGCAGCGAACGGAACCGGGGAGCTGAACCGGGTTCTTGAAACGCTGCCGATGTCGTTCGACCCGTCGGCTTTCGACACGATGGATGAGAAGGTATTGGGCTTCATCGAGTCGGTTCGGGGGATGGAGTCTGTAGGAGATCAGGCGGCGGCGATGACGGCTGCCTTTGGTCGTGCGGCTATTGATCTTCAGAAAGCGCTGAATACAGGGGATGTCGAAGCCTACCGGGAAGAGATGGAGCGGATCGGATTCGTTGCTGGCCCGGAAGCGGTGGCGGCGACTCAGAGGATGCAGAGGGCGACTGCGCTTCAGGAGATCATGATCAAGCGGCTCAAGATGGCCGCATTTGATGCGTTCATGGGTCCTGATGGCTACGTGTCATACCTTGCGGCGACGGTTGGCGTAATGAAGACGCTCAGCCTCGCCATCGGGGACGTCTGGGAGACGACGGCCGGCTTTGCTATGACCTTGTTCAATCTCAACAAGGCGTTCATGTCTGTCCAGATCGGAGACTTCAGAGGCGCCGTAGAGGGGGCTGAGGGCGCGCTTGAGAGCTTCCAGAGGATGTGGGCCGGCGGTGGCGCTCTACAGGGGAACTGGGCGTCCTACATGAAAGAGGGAAGGGACGCGGCGGAGAGCCTGGAGGAGTCGCTTGCTAAACTCGGCGAGGAGAGCAGGCTGACGGCTGAGCAACAGGCAGATCAAGCGGCAATGTTGGAGGCGCTTAGAAAGACTCAAGAGCAGAATACCGCGTCGGCGGTGAGCGGGTCGAACAAGCGGAAGAAGGCGGCAGAAGAAGAGATCAGCGAGTGGGACAAGCTGAACGCGTCCATCACAGAGGCGTTCGAGACATGGAGCGGAGCGGAGGCCGGGGTTGATCGATTGGTGGCCCAGCTCGGCGAGCTTGAGTCAGCGTTTGACCAATTGGCGGATGGTGTTGAGGGCTCGCTGAATCTAGACGATTGGTCTCAGTCGGTGTCTGCCGGGATCGATGAGATACTCGCAGAGATTGAAAGCGCAATCTATGAAACGGAGCAGATGCAGCAAGCTCAGGCGGATTTGATATCTTCAGTGACGGGCGCCGGGCTATCGCTCGCGGGTGGCGATGTGTCTGGGGCGGCGGGGACTGTGGCGACGGCGGCTGGCCTGGGGCCTGTTATCGGTTCAGTGATTGGCGCGATCGGTGCCGTCGCTGAGATTGGGGAGATGACAGTGCAGGAGCTGAAGAATAACGCGAAGAGCTTCGCGGATAATCTAGAGAAGGGTTTCGAGAACATCGCAAAAGCTCTCCCGTCTGTGATTAACCTATTGATGAAGAGGCTACCGGGTATCTTGGTTGAGGCGGCCCTGACCTGGATTCCTTGGCTGATTATGGAACTACCGTATGCAATCTCCAAGGCGATTATTGAGGCTATCCCTAAGACCTGGGACGCATTGATTCAGGGCATTAGGGATGCGATAGCCAACGTCTTCGACTTTGACTTGAAGGGAAGAGCGAAGGACCTCTTTGGAATCGGGGATAGCTATTCGTCGGGAGCTGCGCGTATCTCGAGAACAGGCACGGCGCTTGTCCATAGGGGGGAGACCATTATCCAGGCTGGAGGCCGAGAGGCTCAAGATCAAGCCTACAGGATGGGCACCGGCGGCGGGGTTACTGTGAACATCTCGACATCAATAATGGATCGCGATGTAATCCCCAGACTCGTTAGGGAAATAGACAGGGCGGTCGGAAAGTACGGCAGGACCTCGGCCGCATTCTCTGGAGGATGAGATGGGAAACCCCGCGATCTATTACTACCCGGATCCGGCTGGCTCGCTGGAGGTTATCGACCTCGCTGAGCCGTTGAGTGATTTACAGATCACGCAATTACGAGAGGTCGCCGACACATATACCAGAGGCGGATCATTCTTTAGGACCTCGGGCGCGTCTCGGCTTCAGGTTCGGATCATTCTCGAGAACTTCACAAGCGCGCCGCTAGTGCGTCAATTTGAGACGCTGAGCGCGCACCTTGAACGCGGTGGGTCGATAGGGTTCGCGCTGGATGCGTCGAAGGCGTGGGCCGGATTTGTCGATGTGGATTCCAGGTCACCGATACGCGGTTCGACCACTATTTCGACAGTGGCCTCCAATCAGTTTTCCGCATGGAATAGTGGCGCATCGTTGGCTACGAACGATGAGGTTTCGGTTTCGAGCCCTCCGCCTGAGGGCCTGAGGGAAACCCGCTATGTGTCGGCTGGTATATCTACCGGAAAGACGATGAGCTTAACCGGTAATCCGTTGGTCTATTCGTATCAGTCGGGCGTTGTGCTTGTGAGACATAGAGATTTCTTTCCATCGCTGGTCATGCCGGAGGGATCTGTAGGTGACCCTATCGTGGAATCAAACCACCGCATTAGCTACACGCTAGACCTTACTCTGGTAGAGGACTGGGGAACGCTCCAGGCCATCGGCGAGACCTCTGCAGCGCTCAGGGCTACCACCGGGCTACCGGTCTCTGGTGTATCGCTTCAAGAGGCCGTCGAGAGCTATAGGGCTCAACTAAATAACGCATGGGTGTCTGAAGGATGACTTGGAGCCCGGACTTCGCGCTTAGGATGGGATCTCAGGCCTCGTCGCCTGTGTTTCTTCTCCACGTGTTGAAGTGGTCGGGGACGCCGGGTCGCCAGTTTTACGCATGCTCCTCTGCCGGGTATGGCGTGCCCGAGGTCATCGGGATGGAGGTGTCGGTATCGGGCTCATCAATCAGTCTCGGAGACTGGAGGTATACGCACGGGACTTGCTCGATACAAATCACGGCGGAGTCGATATCTGATCTGGCGTACTCGGCGGTAAGGGGCTCAATAGCCATTCTAAAAGCGGGCTTTCCGGGCTATTCGGTTGAGCAATTTGAGCCCGTTTTTATGGGAAGAGTTGAGAACATTACAGGCGCCGGCCGGGACTGGGTTCTATCTCTTTGGGATGGAACGTCGATACTACAATCAAGGCTCGCCGTTGGTGCGTCTTCATACGTGGACGGAAGAGATAGGGTCTTCTATAACGTTGGATCGGGCGACTTCAAGACGACCCTGACGGCGAATTATATCGTTTCGTCAAGCTCAGCGCTGACGGTTTCGGATTCTTCGATTTTCGAGAAGCTAGACGGGGCCGGCACTACTGGAGCCGTAGTGATCGATAACGGGTCGGACGATCCGTTTTACATGACCTATACCGGAATCAGCGGGAGCGACCTCACAGGGATATCGGCCTCGGATCGATTCCATACCGAGAGAAAGAACTCTCTCTCCGGCAGCACGGTCTACAATGCATCATACCTCGAGGGGCCGCCTAAAACGATATTCCTTCGGATGCTTCTCAGCGGATCGGGCACATCTACGCTCTATGATAAATACCCAGACTCCTGGGGATGGGCTCTACCGCGTGATCTGGTAGACGTCAACGACGTTGAGAACGTCACCGCTACGCTATTGGGTGCGTTGTCTTCGGGTGATTATGATCTGGAGTACTCGCACTATGTGGAGGTCTCTGATTCTTGGGAATGGCTTCTGACGTTCTTCAGCACCATGGGCCTAATACCGGTTCTCCGGCAGGGTTTGATCACTCTCCGCCCGATTCAGGACCCCAGCGATCCACTGATGGGCTCTGAAGCTCACATCACAGACCTCGATATAGAGGCCGTTGAGGAGTGGGCCGCATACCACCCAGATATTCCCGCCGAGTATCAGAGGGTCACCGTGTATACGAACACGCATGATCCATCTGTATCGGCTACGAGCTACCCGACTACATTTGCTCCGGCCCAATCTCTTCCGCTTGCAGACAAAATCGGCTACCTAGCCAATGATAAGGTTTTCCAGAACCAAGGCCAGATCGGACCCGAAATCAAATCACGGGTCGGACTCTGGGGGCCGAAACTTCCGGAGCTTGTCACCATCAGGTGCGCCGGGCTCAGGCTGGCCGGGCTCGCCCCCACCGACGTGGTTCACGTTACGACCTCGGCGATTTTCGGAGGTCGAACCAACTCAACCAGAGAGGGATATATTAATCAGCCCTGTATGGTCCTGAGTTGCTCTCCCAGCTTCAGAGATGGCTACACAGTTCTTTCATTGGCGGCAATCGACCCGCTCTGATATTCTCGCCTCAGGAGGCTCCCATGGCTGCTATTGACTTGTCCAACGTGACAAAGGTTCCATTTATTCATTCAAAGGCCAGTGTGGGTACGACTTGGCAGGAGGTAAAGCTTCCAAATTGGGTCTGCCGTGTCACGGTCGTTAGCTCTGCGGCTGCATGGGTGACGGTTCCAAACTCTGAGACTCCGGCAGATGCTGGTGCGGTGGGGACAAATAAGATCGGGATCCCTTCCGACTCTGGAGCGGTCTTCGTTATTCGAGGCCCGGACAATAAGCCAGTGATTCCCGGTCTGACTTATGCGACCTCGATCTTTTTCGCGAGCCAGTCTTCGACCTGCACAATTGCGGTCCTGCTCGAAGCGGGGCGTCAATAAGATGGGCGTCTGGAGATGGACAAAGTCCTCTGGTGGTTCCGCGTCTCAAGGCGTCCGGGCTAACGCTGGAAGCGATTCCACCCAGAGCAATAATAACGATAAAGCCCTATCGGGTTCCGCAAGTGACGGAACCGCACCCTACACGTATGCATGGAGCGTTGTCAGTCAGCCATCTGGAGCCAGTGCCTCTATCACTTCGGCGACGAGTGCAAGCGCTACCCTGACCAGTATGAGCGCCTCGGCTTCGGGTGCATACGTTTGCAGGCTAACCGTAACAGATGCTAGCGGTTTTACCTCGACCGACCGGGTAACGGTAGATGTTCAGATCGCCTCATCGCATACGCCTGCCTGGACTGATGTCCTCGACCTGGACCTGACTGCAGCTACAACCACCGCTTTGACAAACGACACGAAGCAAACAGTCGACGGCCGATCGTGGTGGCTACACGTAAAGAATAACGGAAGTATGAGCGCCGACTTTACCAACGGGACAGGGTTGGAGATTGATTTTGGAGGAAGCGCCACAGGAACTACCCGGGTTTTTCTTCAGGTCGCGGCCTCGAGTTTTACCCGTGAGTCCTCGCAGTTCATGCCCAGGATCCGCGCTCAGATTTCATTCACTGGGATGACCCTGGGCAACAACAATTCCTTCATTGGAGTCGGGCTGACCAGGAACGTGGGCAATAACACTTCGACCAAGATGCCTTTTGTGTATGCGATGTATCGACAGAGCGCGTCCAGCACCTACAAATATAGAGCTGAAGCAGCAAAGGGAACCTGGGGAGGGTTGGCCTCTGGCGCTCAGATTTCGGCTGCCGTCGCCAGCGATTCAGACGACACTGAAGGGTGTCTGGAGATCGTGGACATCGGCCAGGGCATGTTCAGAGCCGGGGGCCATGACGGAGACCAGAATCTAACCGCCGGCCTTGACACGTTTCGGGCCTATGTCACTCCTACAGGGTTCCAGGCTGCGACGGGTAGCGGCGCGGAGACTACAACGTTCTACAACGTCAACAGCGGAGACCCGGGGCCCTGGATCGGCATCGTTTGCAAGAACGCATCAAGCGGCGGAAGCGAGGCCGTAACCATCACCCGCCTCAGGATTCAGGAGTACGTCTGATGAGTAACCCGATTGTATTTATTGATTCGGCTGTCGTTGCTGACTATTCCGATCCCGATGGCGAGCTGCACGAGAGCGCCATCCATGTGATTATGACAATCCCAGCCGACCGCCGGGACGATGTAGATAGGAACGATACAAACAGGCGAGAGCTTACCGGGATACTTGAGGCAGCTATCGCATCCATGGAAAGCTGATGAGCAGTGAATTGCAAATCCTTCGGACATCCGTAGCCGCTATCCAGTCTGACGTTAATCACATCAAGGTGTGTTTAGCGCGTCTGGAAGAACGGGCTGTAAACCGTTCGACCATGGCAAACGCCCAGTCGGCACGTTTGGATAAGATGGAATCGAAGCTATCCCGTCTGGATCTAAAAATTGCGGCTGCTATGGGCGGAGTCGCTCTTATCGCCTGGGGCTTTCAGCTATTGGTTCCGGTGATCTGATGAGCTTCCTGCCTCCCATCCTCCAGGCCGTCGCCCGCAAGGGCTACAAGGTGTTCCAGGGCGAATACGACCTCAACATCATAGGCGTCCGGATGGACGCAAGCCTGGAGGACCCGAATCACTACAGCGATCACCTGTACGTCGCCTACATGCGGGACGGGTGTTGGGAGATATTCTGGGCTCCACTCAGCACTACGCCCGGGACTCATTACCTAGAGAGCCCCATGCACAAGGACAAAGGATGTGCGGTGCTGGCACCTCAGCAGGCGCGAGGGGCTTATAAAATCGGCATGCACTTCTCGCACCCTGGCCTCCTTCAACGTGGAGCTAAAGTGAAGTTCTACCGTGATAATGATAGATCGAACACGATTGAGTTGGATCCCTCAACTCTGATCGAAAAATATGCCGGCTTGAATATTCACCGGGGATCTCCAAATGCCCGTCAGGACACCGAGGTCGATCCAGACTCCAGGGGATATGTGAACAACTGGTCAGCCGGCTGCCAAGTAATGGCACCCGATGACATGGAGCGCCTACTGTGGCTCTGCAAGAAACAGATCGCAACGCATCCCAGCTGGCCCGAGCTGTTTACATACACCTTGATCACAGAGGGCGACCTATGAACAAAGCAGAGCGCCGCGCGCGCCGTAGAAGAATCATCCGTCGGGCCGTCGCATTGGCTAAAGAGCTACACTCGGAAGACGAAGAGGCCCGGCGCGATTTCGTAATTCAGCTCATCAACAAAGCCGTGGATATTCCGGGGCTGACTGAGCGGATGGAAGAGCGAATCTTAAAATCCGTTATCGACTTAATTATTGACCTCGCGAGCGAGGAGGAAGAAATCAAATGAAGATGGACAAGAAAGCCCTCGGCGGTGCGGCCGGTGCGGCGGCTCTGGTTCTATTTGCAGGCGCTCAAGTTTTCGAAATGGATTCAAGAATTGAAGCGCTCGAAGCAATCCACCCAGAGCTGACAACCGGGATCCCGATGGACCCGCACGACCCAGAGGCCCCAGAGGCTCCAGAGGCCCCAGATGGAGATGGTGACAAGGGAAAGCCCGAAGAAGGCGCCACAGAGGCCACAGAGGCCACAGAGGCCACAGAGGCCGCAGAGGCCGCAGAGGGATAGGGGATGGATCTGGACTTCCTACAGAGTCTGGACGCAATCTCCATTGTGCCACTTCTTCTTTGGATGCACATCAAGGGGGAGCGCCGACACGATAAGCAGGAAGGGAAAATCGAAGAACAGCGGAAAGAGGCCGATCAACGCTTTGAGCAAATGGCTAAGAGTTGGGAGAAACAATTGGCAGAGCTGAATGAGCGTTCAGATGAAAAAGAGGAACGGTTGCGGGACCGGTACGATCAAACCATCGCTAAGATCGACCTCGAGAAAAAGGCCCAGGCGGATAAAGCTCTCGAAGAGATCCGGGCCCTCGGCGTCAAGGTCGAGGACATGACCCGATTCCTATCCAGGCCGTCAGGAAGATAGCGCGCGCCACACGATCGATCACAGGTGATTGCGCCTGATCACTTTTATTAATGCGGCTCAGTGCAGCGTTTAGCCGATTATCTTCGCCTGATTTGGATCTCTTCTTGACCTGATATCATGGGGCCATGTTACTATTCTTTCAGAGAGGGGGAAACAAACCCACCCCCCGAAAGGAGCGACATGCACAAGACTATCGACAGCACTCCCAAGCTCTATCGTCCCGCAGCAGCAGAGGAGAAGGTTTTAAAGTTGAATGCGAACACTGACGATGACTGGACCTATTCTGTGAAGCATGACCCGAAGGGCACCGGATACTCGTTGATTGAAGTTTATGACGAAGAAGGCGAATTTGTTACCTATCTGACCTTCTAAATTCCAACCCCCGCAGGGGGCGCCACCCCCGAAGCCCTCCCCTAACCCGGGAGGGTTTCGCAATTGGATAGCTCCCGACCTCTACCCAGGAGCGACCCAAGAGGCAGAGGCCGGGAGCCTGAGAGGTCTACCCAAGACCCCCCGGTCAATCCTACCCCGCGCGACCCAGCTCTGCCAGACCATACAGGGCCAGACAGCCCGCATCAGATAGCCCGTCGTGCGGCTTGCGCCTTCTACCCCATGTCAGGGCCAGCCCCGGCAGTCGAGCGCCTACAGCAGCCACGGAGCGCCCCTTGCCATCGCCAGGGATACCGGCGAGGATTCTGCGTGTCCAGCGCTGCGAGGTCACCTCGATGAGAGGTAAACCGAGAGCAACGGTGATGCCGGCCCAAAGTCCCCAGCCGTAGCCCGTGGTGAGCGTGGAACTTCTGCCCTCCATCGGGCGGGCTTGTTGGCGCTCAAGGACTACGAGAGCCACCTCCCCGCGCTCTACGATGTCTGTGAGGGTCTGCACCATGGCCCGGACGTTGTAGCCCTTGCCTGCGATGTAGCCCTCTTCTGGATGGTCGGCGGCAGTCCACTCGATAGCCGTTGGCCTGCCTGTGATGTCCAGAGCTACGACTCCACCCTTCTTTCCTGGGTCTATTCCGATGATGATCATAGTCGCTCCTATATCATGGGCTCAATAGCCATAATGAGTTGAGACCGCCATAAGCGCCACTGGTGATCACTCGATAGGATCACTTTTGAGCACCAGCTAAACGCAGTACTGAGCCCTACCTGTTAGGTCGAGTGGGCTAAAAGTTGCGCACGTATCGTGAACCCTTGTTAAGCTGGTGTCCAAGGGGGAAACAAACCAGCCCCCGAAAGGAGCGACATCATGACCAGCACCTACACTATGACAGACAGCCAGAAGCAAGCCAGCCATTCATATAGGCTCGGTCAGTGCGAGGTGGCGCTTGAATTCGCGAAGAAGGAAAGGGATAGCCTGATGGTCCTCCTGGGTCAGGTCGCCGAGCTGATCGAGAACTACTCCGAGGACCACAACAGCGACAGTCCGACCGACGTCACCGTGATCCTTCCAGCGCTTATGGTGGCTCTTCTCCACGCAGAGAGCACGCCGGGCGACCGATAGCCACCCACCAGCCCCCGCAAGGGGGCATCCACCCAAGGAGCGACCCATGGTATTCACCATTATCACCCCGGCAGAGATGCCGTACCTTAAAGCCAGCTATCCAGATGGAACCCTTTTCCGCGTTGTCGATTCGATCGGCCGTGTCTGGGGCCAGTACCGGCTATCCATCTTCCCATCCCCGTCATCGGTGAGCGGTGAGCGCAGAGAGGCCGTCAAGGTGGATGACTTCGGACTTCAGGCGGAGGGCTAAGATATGGCTATCAAAGCGTACAGGGTAACCCTTACCGGCTATTTCATTATGGACACAGATGACTGTGACGACCCGCATAACCTGGAGTTGCACGAGGTAGTCTCTCAGATGGAGTGCACCGGGCTGAGCGTTGAGTTCTCAGAGCAGTCCGACAAGCCAGAGAATCCAGAGCCCTCTAACTGTTACGCGGTGCTGACATGAGGACCGATCCTGTCCTCATCACAGAGGCCGCAGCCGCTATTATTTTCATCTCGGCGGTTTTGATCGCCGTCTTTGCCTCACCGCATATTGCGGTCTGGCTATACACCCAAGGAGCGACCCAATGACAAAGAAAACACTACCCATGGCCCTGGCCAGGGCTCAAGCGATGGCGGACCGAATCGACAAGGATTCGCGTAATGATTTCGCGCGATACGATTACACGTCGGCAGAGTCCATGATGGCGATGTGGACGAAGATTGGAGAGGCTACGGGCCTGAATCTTTACCCTGCGGCGCTCAACATCGAAGGAGACGACCTCCGGACTTGTTGGGTCTTGGAGCATGCTGAGAGCGGTGCTACCAGGGAGATTCGGATGGATTGGCCGATCGTCGAATCGAAGGGGAAGCCAAGAGAGAAGGCCGTAGCCAGCGCGCGAACCTCTTCGCTTGGCTATCTCATCCGAGACCTTTTGATAGCGCCTCGGGTCCATCCTACCGACGATATGGACCATCCACGCTGGTCGATGCCAGAGAAGTCGGCGCCGAAGACCGCCAGGAAGGCCGTCAAGGCTACACCTGGACCGGGAGAGCGTGATTGGTCGGGCCCATATGCTGAGGCCCTTCTGTCCTGCCCTGGGCAGCCGTCCCCGTCGGAGGTCGAAGGGGTCTGTCGAAGGGTTAGGGGGGAACACCCTTCAGAGCTTTCCGAAGAGCGTGTCAGGAGGCTGATTGGCTACATAGGCACCGAGCCCGGCCAGAAGGTCCTGCTTGCGGTAAGGGGTGAGAAATGAGCCTGCCAGGGGGGCGCCGAAACAGGGTGTCGACGACGTTATCTGACGTGGAACTTTATCACTTGGAGCGGATGGCAGATCGCTTGAGCGCTACCCGTTCTGACCTACTTCGAGAATTGGTTTTGATCGCCACAGGGGCGCCAGAGCTGAGACCATCAATCAAAGAGGCCATGAAGGCCCATTTGCATAGGAGCGACAAATGAAAATCCAGGGAACGATCCACTTCGTAAAGAAAACCAGGGTAATCAGTGAAAAGTTCAGAGTGAGAGAGCTTATCGTCATCCCCGCCGATAACTCGAAATATCCCCAGTACGTCCCATTCCAGGTCACCAACAGCGCTTGTGAGTCGTTGGACGAATACGAGGCAGGGCAACTTGTAGAAATAGAGTTTCAGCTTCGGGGCCGCGAATGGACTTCACCGGCTGGTGAGGTTCGATACTTTGGAACGAATCAAATCAACCAAATGTGGAAGATTGGCGATGAGCCATCTCCAGCCACAGACGACGAAATCCCATTCTAGGAGCGACCCAATGAATTCAAGAAGCGAAATCTACAAGACAATTCGAGAGATGGCAGAGCGGGTCGAGAAGATGCGGGCGACAGAGGAGGCCCTAAGAAATGATATCGAACTCATGAAAGAAGATGTCGTGCGGATAAGGGAGGAGGGTGACAGGCTGGACGCGGCATTCCGTTCATTCTTGGAGTCCACCGTCATCGGCTTGTCTGATGCGGTCCAGGTCATAGACTGCGGCGGCGAAAAGTACCGGAGCCGTACCTACCCGAAATACCGAGTTATCAACGGCGACCCGGGCGTGTATGTGTCTCGGCTTGACGCCCGCCGGTATCTTGGAATTACTATGGCGGAGCTATCCCGACTCTACATGTCTGGAGCGGTGTCGGTCTACAAGCGAGGCCACGGAACTAGCCACGGGTATAGGTTCAAGTTCTCAGAGCTGGAGAAGTACAAGCGGAATCTTACTGGGCCGATCACAGTTACGCCCCAGGTGACGTCATGAGTACGGCTAAACTTCTACACTTTGAAGCGATGGACATCATGGTTCGTTTGATGCAATCCGAAGGAGAGCTATCGGACGAAGACGAGAAAGCGCTCGAAGACTGGTCGAACGAGTCCGGCTCCAAGATTTCAGCGCTTCGGGCCTTGTTTCATCGGTCTAGGATTGAGATCCAGGCATGCAAGGACGAGATCGAACGGTTCCAGAAAATGCGGAAGCGATTAGAGTCCACGATGGTTTGGGCAAAACTTGCGGGCCTTGATCTGATGCTTGACAGGGCGGAGCTTGGACAGGACACATCAATCCCGGGTATTGCGCACATCAGGACGACCCAAGTGCTGAAGGCTCCAGACGGCTTCGAGAGCTGGCCCGTGCACCTGCTCAGAGAGTCAGACCCAAGGCCAGACAGAAAGGCCGCCCTGGATGCGCTCAAGAAGGGCGTAGACCTGGGTGATGGATTCAGCCTCGAGGACTCGACATCGATCGTCTATAAGTGATAGAGTTCTGCCGGGTTTCAGCTTGGCAGCAGACACTCAGCACTAGGGCCCCGTCACCTCCGGCGGGGCTCTTCTACGTCTGCTCCAGTCGATCGATCAAAAGCGATCAAACCTATTCGCTGTACTGCGCGGCTGTCGGTGTGTTTTGTTGCAATATCATGGGGACTTGATATAAGATGGTATCAGGAAGGGGGAACACAAACCCACCCCCCGAAAGGAGCGACACCATGAACAGCGCCGACATTATGACGAACTCGAACGGATACTTCACCCCCTGGACTCTCCGAAACGCTGGAGCCGCCGTGCGCTTCACCAAGTGCCGCAGCGCGGTGCTTGTTGAGTTCAGCGATTCCAACGACTTCTTCTGGAGGTCGGAAATCATGACCATCGGCAAGGCTCGCAAGGAGTGGGTCCGGCTGATGAGGTCAGGATGGGGCACCGCCCGAAGCTAACCACCACCCACCCACCGCCCCCGCAAGGGGGCAAGGAGCGACACATGAAAACCCCTCTTTCCCTTCTTCTCGCGGAAGCCCAACAGTACATCGGCAAGACCGTCAAGGCTTACGATTTCGATATCCGTCCAGGCAAGACCGACGATCAGCGCTCGTTCGTTATCGGACAATGCACCGAGGTTATCGAGCACGCAGATGGCACCTACCGATACGTCATCGAGGTCGACTTCGAGTCTTTCTACGGAGAACTCAAGGCGAAGTACAACGACGGAAAGACCGTATTCCCACCGGTCAACGGCACCCCCAACCAGTTCGGTCGAATCCTCTCCCGAGTTCGCCTTTCCGAAGTTCAACTCTAATCCACAACCACCAGCCCCCGAAAGGGGGCAAGGAGCGACACCATGAGTAACGATCAATCAGAGAAATTCTGTGGTGATGATCACCACCCGATAGCCTTCAGGGTTCACATGACGGGAATTATCATTCTAGATAGCAGCTACCTCGGCGAAGGCGGTGAGATCATACAAGCGGCCGAGGCGGTTGAGATGATGGAGAAAAACTCGTCTCTTGCGGCTGTTTACGTGCCTCAAGACGACTCAGCAATTGTAGGGGAATGACATGCCAGCCAAACCGGGAACATTCAGCCATCCTGTAGACACGTGGAGCGAGACGCCAGAGCAGGCGGAGCTTCACGCTAGACACCATGCTTGGCACTGGCACGGTCAAGTAAACGACTGCGATGAGTGGCCGGGAATAATGGAGGAAGACGAAGACGAAGACGAAGAGAACGACGGGAACGAGTTCAAGTGTCGATGTTCAGACCCGGGCTGCCCGTGCCCGGGCTTCAAGAGGGGGGGGCCACCGTGAGGGTACTAATTGCGTGTGAATATTCGGGAACCGTTCGGGATGCGTTTCGGGCAATTGGTCACGATGCGGTGTCATGCGACCTGATCCCCACTGATGTTGCAGGCCCGCACTACCAGGGCCCGGTCGAAGATATTCTCGGGGACGGATGGGACCTGATGATCGCACACCCGCCATGCACCTACCTTGCGAATAGCGGGGTTCGATGGCTCCACACTGAGCCAGGAAGGTGGGAAAGACTCAATGATGGTTGTGAGCTTTTCAATAAGCTCTTGAGCGCCCCGATTCCCAGAATATGCGTCGAGAATCCGATCCCCCACAAGTACGCGCTCGAACGGTTGGAGCGGGGCTACACGCAAATCATACAGCCCTGGCAGTTCGGGCACGGTGAAACGAAAGGGACCTGCTTATGGCTTAAGGGGTTGTGGCCATTGCAGGCCAGAGAGATATCGAGCGGACGGGATGGAAGAATGCACAAGCTTCCACCATCGCCCGACAGGTGGAAGATCAGAAGTCAAACCTATCAAGGCATTGCGAAAGCTATGGCCGAACAGTGGGGGGGCCGAAAATGGAAGAAAGAATCACAGTAACCGGGAGAATCAAAGCGCTCGGATACGAGTCGAACAAGGTCCTCGCCTGGAGAGTAGGCGCGGCGATTCGGAACAAGTGGGAAGCCCTCACAGGGGCGCTTCCTGAGAAGGGTCTGAGGCCGAAGACATCGGGGATGGGCTCGCATTGTATGGCGGTATATCCGCCGAAGTGGGGGGCAGATATCGACGCGACGATCGAGAAGATCGCAGCACAAATCAACGCAGAAGAGGCGCGCCAATTACCTCTATGGGGGAAGAAATGAACGAGAGCAAAGTAGGACGCCCGCCAGGGTACAGCCCGTGCGGCAATGTGAAGAATGAGAAGGTCCGGGTCTACCTGGACGAGTTCGAGCATGCCAAGTTGCGCAGGCTCTGCGAGCGCTCAGGGACAGGGAAGAGCGCCGTTATGCGGATGGCCTTGGACCTGCTCTATCGAAGCTCAAAACCATCTGAGCTTAAAACAGGTTAATAGCTAAAGGACTCTTCACGGCAGTCACGCCCCCGCGATTTCTTGGGTAGCTTCCAGGGATAGGGGCACCCTGCCGTGAGAGGTTTGACGCCGTGAAGGGGGACAAATGGAATTTCATAAAGGCCGCGCGACAGATGCGGTTTTCGATTCGAGCCTTGGTACAATCCAGCGCTTGATCTTGATCTGCTACATCAAACACGCAAACGACGAGGGCATAGCATGGCCCGGGGGCGCGAGACTTGCCAGGATGTGCGGGACTTCGCTGAAGTCTGTAAAGCGCCACAGGTCCGCCCTGTTTGAGCTTCAGATATTGAAGCTAATCGTCGGCGGAGATGGCTCTGTCTACAAGGTTAAAATATGCCCTGAATTCATACCAACTGGGGACAGAGAGTCACCGGGGACAGAGAGTCACCAGGGACAGAGAGTCCCCAGTACCGGGGTCAGAGAGTCCCCACCACCGGGGTCAGAGAGTCCCCCTAATATACACAGTGAAGATCACACAATTGAAAATCACACAAACCCCCATAAGTCCCCCACGGGGGACAAGCCCTCGAAGAAGATTGATAAAGCTTTGGAGCTATGGGAAAAACTGAACGGGACCCGCCTTCAGTACAGCCCGAAGAAGGTCAGGCCCATGAGGCTCACCGCATCCAGGCGAAGACAGGTGAACGGGCGTCTGAGGGATTACAGCGCGGAAGAGATAGAGGCCGCCTGGGTATGGTGGTGGACATCTCCAACCGATAGCGCGATCAATCTCCGGACATCGTGGGACATAGATACTTTCCTTCGGCCTTCGAGACATGACAGATATCAGGATTCGGCGAAGTCAGAAGCGGACAATGGATCCATGCCTTTCTCCTACGGTCCACCGACTGCACTCAGCGAAGAAGAGCGGGAGCGCATAGAGCAGGAGTATCAGGAAGAGCTTGCTGAACGTCGAAGGCTTGCCGAAGAGCAGAAGGAGAGAGATGAGGCAGAGCTACGGGCCCTGATAGCGAGCCCTCCACCGCCTGCACCTGTTGAGCGTCGAAGGTCGGATCGATGTAGTTGGAGTGAGTATCAAGCATCTCTGGAACCTGATGCGCGCAATTAGATCGATCAAAAGCGATCAAACCTATTCGATGCACTGCGGCCCATCTGGCCTGATGCGCTTGCTATTATGTGGGGATACGATAAACAATAGGAGAGCGAGGGGGGAACACAAACCCAGCCCCCCAAGGAGCGACACCATGATTAGATTTGTTTGGCCACGAGAGATCGACCGCGCCATCGAGGCCCAAGATAGGCGTGCACTTCTTGAGGCGCTGTCCAAGGCAGAGGCTGAGCGGGATGCCCTTCTTGATGCGCTGGAAGATGCGGAGGACTGGCTAGACATCGCCCAGAGCATTCCAGAGACCGGGCCCCGCATGGGAGCAGCGCACGACAGAGCCCGCGAAGCGCTGGCCAAGGCGAAAGGAGCGACATCATGAGTAACAAGCTAAGCCATCCACGCCGGGCCGATTTATGGGCGGCTCTTCGCACGATAGGCGCCGCCTGCAGGGGCCGAGGAGATCCCGAGTCCTGGGTCCAGCAGGTCGTTGACTCTTGGCTTCCAGAGGTAGAGAACCTGAGCCGGGAGGCATTGATTGATGCCGGAAGGCAATGGGCTAGAACCGAGACGCATCGTCCGAGTCTTACGGAGTTCTTAGCGGTTCTCCAGGTGACAAGGACGGATTCCGATAAATCGAAGCAGGCTTCAGGGTGCCTTGAATGTCAGTTCACCGGCTGGCGATGGCTGTACGTTCACTATCTGCCGGAGGTTGGTAGACAGAGGTGTGAGAGCTTCACAGCCGCGTGCACTTGCGAGAGGGGGAAGCGATACGCGAAGAGTTCCGGAGGCCATGGAGTCAATGAGGCATGTGCCCAGGCTAAGAGGAGGTCTGGATTTATAGAGCTACACACAACGGACAGACACCAGCCTGTTATTCCTTTAGTCAATCGGGTATCGCCCTATCAATTCCAGATTATTACGGACCGGCCTCGTCGGTCGTCGTTCAAGATGTAGGTGATAGGATGTCTGACATGAGCCGAAACACGCCACCATCCCCGCCCTGCATTCGTCAGGTTCTTGAGTCGCGCCCTGTTATGGAGCAGTCTGGTTTATTTACTTACGTTGCTGATATTGAGGTATTGCACTGGGGAGATCATAGGATGCCGATGGATCTGGGCGTAACTCTTGGAAGAGAAGGAGAGCTGGCCGTCGTGGTAAAACCGAAGAGGAGCTATTATTGGCATACAGCATGGGAGATCGATGATGCCGAAGAAGACCACATCTACTACGAAGAAGACGAAGAAGAATGAAGGGCCCAGGCCATACCGGGTCACCATCTGCTCAAATTGCGGGATGCAGTGGAAACACTTCGACAAGGACGACCCGGCGCCACTCTGTCAAGGGTGCACCCAGATCAAAGAGCGCGAAACCAGCAAGGACTGAGGCAATCCAGAGAGCCTGCATTGAATGCCCGAATATCTACTCAGGGCCGTTGATCTGTCCAAGATGCGGCGCATTCGGTGAGCCTCTCGAAACTATTTGAATCAACAAGGAGCGACCAATGAAAGAAGCAGCAGCCGTCTACGTGGACCCGGGGACTCTGACGCCCTGGGAGCAGAACCCGCGAGATAACGAAGAGGCGATCGAGCAGGTAGCCCGCTCTATCGAGCGTTTCGGGTTCGCGTCACCCATCATCGCAAGGCAGGCGGACGGAAGGGTGATAGCTGGTCACACGAGGCTCTCAGCAGCCCTCAGGCTGGGCTTGAAGGATGTCCCGGTGCGTTTCCTCGACCTGGACGACCAGATGGCCTCAGCGCTTGCTCTGGCTGATAACAGGCTGGGAGAGATCGCAACCTGGACAGATGACACGCTGGCAGAGGTGCTCTCAGCTCTGGAGGAGGATGGGGTAGACCTGGATGGTCTCGGGTGGACAGGCGATGAGCTGGACAGGCTGCTTGACTCGATGAAGCCTGAAGAGCCAGAGGCCGAGGAGGACGAGCGCGACTTCGACACCCTGCCTGAAGATGTTCCTGCCATCACCCAGCCTGGAGACGTTATCGAGCTTGGGCGTCATGTCCTGCACTGTGGGGACTGCATCGAGGTCATGCGAGGCATGCCAGAGAACAGCATAGACGCGATAGTCTGCGATCCACCGTACGGTCTGGGCTTCATGAATTCGAAATGGGATGTAGCCGTACCGGGTGAGGACTGGGCGCGCGAGTGCCTTCGAGTGTTGAAACCCGGAGGCGCGCTAATTGCCTTCGCCGCGACCCGGACGATACACCGGCTCACCGTCGCAGTAGAGGATGCAGGGTTTGAGATACGCGACCAGATAGGCTGGGTGCAGTGGCAAGGCTTCCCGAAGAGCCTCGATGCGTCAAAGGCGATCGATGCGTTGCATGGGGCAGAGCGGGAAGTAGTGGGGCGCGGCGAATCGTGGAACCGTCCCGACAGCAAGGCGGGCGACTCTGCCCGAATGAATGCCAGCCCTGGAAGCTATGACCTAACCGCACCAGCAACCCCAGACGCGAAGCGCTTCGAGGGCTACGGGACAGCGCTGAAGCCTGCATTTGAGCCCGCAGTTTTGGCACGCAAGCCGCTATCGGGGACGGTCGCGGCTAACTGTCTGGAGTGGGGGACGGGCTGTCTGAGCATTGACAAGTGTAGATATGCTTATGGGGATCCAGCGTGGCCAGGGCCGGGAGAGAAGCCGGAGCCTATGACTGTCTCTCCACGAGGCATGTTTCAAGGGCTGGCCGGGAAGGTTGGAAAGTCCTACGAGTGCACGCCATCAGAGATAGGTAGATGGCCCGCGAATATCTACGCATGCCCGAAGCCCAGCCGGTCAGAGCGGGAGCAGGGATGCGAGGAGCTACCCGGCAGGAGGCGAGAAGATGTCACAGGGCGCAAGGCTGGCAGCGCTGGACAGAATCACGCAAGGAGCGGGATGACGAGGACCGGAGACATTGGAAACCATCACCCAACTGTGAAGCCCTCCAGGCTGATGCGCTGGCTTGTGCGGCTCGTGAGTCCGCCCGCGCTCGATGGCTTGCCGCCTGTAGTGCTGGAGACCTTCGCGGGGAGTGGGACGACGATGGTGGCCGCAGAGCTTGAAGGTGTGCGGTGTATCGGGATTGAGATGGAGCCGAGCTATTGCGATATCATCAGGGCAAGGCTCACCGATGCGATAGGGGGAGAAGATGGGCAGACCGACTAAACTCAACGCAGAAACTCAAAAGCGGTTTATCGACGGACTGCGTCTCGGGCTGACCTATGCGCTATCGGCCTCCTATGCGGGGATTGACATCTCGACCTTCCACCTCTGGATCCAGAAAGGCAAGGAGCAGGACGAGGGCATCTATTCCGATTTCTTCGACGCGGTAAAGTCTGCTGAGGGCCTGTGCGCGGCTCAGCATATGGGCAGAATCACCAAGGCCGCAGAGGGCGGTCAATGGCAGGCATCGGGCTGGGTGATGGAACGCCGGTACGGGTACAGCCAGCGCCAAGAGGTCAAGGTCGGCGCGGCTGATGACAGCCTGGAAGGTGCCGAGGACTTGATCGCCAAGGTCGCAGAAGTGGCCGAAGCTCTGAAGGCAGGCAAGGCGGGAGAGGATGGACAGGATTGATCAACTCCTCGCCGCGCTCATCGAAGCACAGGCGCATGTCACCCGTCAGCAATACGCGGGAAAGCATGAGCAAGACAGGGCAGACGCCGAGGACTGGATGAAGAAGTGGATTCCGCTAGTGAAGTGGGCGAGGGCTCAACCCAGGCAGCCCCCTATCAGATGGGGCGCGCCTATCGGGGGCCTTGGTGACGGCTGAGCGCTCTGAGCTTGTCGCGGAGGGCTACGAGGCCGCCCTGAAGTTGCAGCGCCTTCTAGAGCTCTATCCGCTCGCCTTTCGCACACTCTGGGACAGGCCAGCCCCCCGCACCTCTCAGAAGCGCGCGGTCCAGGCGTTGATCGATCGCAAGGTCAAGGTCGGGCTCCTCGTAGGCGGAAACCGCTCAGGGAAGACCCAAGCGGGAGCTATGGTGGCTGCAGCCGTCGCGATAGGTCGAGGGAATCCAGGTGTAGCGAAGTGGATGAGGGACAACGACATACCAGAGGGTTCGATATTCAAAAGGCCGGGGCGGGTTTGCTGCGTTTCGCTGACCTCGAACGAATCGATCAGAGTCCAGCGCCCGAAGATAGAGCAATTCCTACCAGCCGGCACCTATTGGAAGAACAGACACGGAGCAGGGGAGGCCTTCGCCCAGCTACCAAACGGGGGAACGATCCTATTCAAGACAGTGGACCAGGGCGCGCGCTCCTTCCAGGCCGATGCCTGGGATCTATGCTGGTTCGATGAAGACCCCGAGGATGAGGCGGTGATGAACGAGGCCCGCATGAGGCTGGTCGACAGGCGGGGCCGGTGCCTTGTGACGATGACGCCCCTGCGAGGGCTCACTTGGATATGGGATCGCTTCGTACACGACCCAGAGCCGGGGAGCCTCTGCAAGTGGATACACGGCGAGGACAACCCGCACATTCCAGCTGATGAGCTTGCTACCCTGCTCAAGAGCTACGGCAGCCACGAGAGAGCATCCAGAGCCCGTGGAGAGTTCACCCAGCTCGAAGGCAGGGTATACCAGGACTGGAGCCGAGAGCTAAACGTCGTGGAGCCCTTCGAGGTTCCTGAGGACTGGGAGCGCGTGGCTGGCCTGGATTACGGAACAAGGAATCCAGCGTGCCTCCTGCTTGCGGCTATCGACCCATCTGACGACGTAGTGCACATAATCGCTGAGCACTATCAAGCCGAGTGGACCTTGAGCCGACACGTCGAAGCGTTTCGGGAGATGTTCAAGGAGTACGGGGAGCCCGGGTTGATCATAGCGGACCCAGAGGACAGGGGCTCGCGTATCTCGATGGCGAGAGATCACGACATGCCAACGGTGAAAGCGAAGAAGGAAATCAGGGCCGGTCTGTCTTCAGTCGCTGAGCGCCTCGCCCCAGATGCGGAGGGCAGGCCTCACCTCGTCGTTCACTCAAACTGCGTCAACCTGATTCGAGAGATCGAGGGCTACGTGTGGGACACCCGACGAAGCAAGGGGGACCAGCCCGACAAACCATTGAAGCGTGAAGATCACGCCGTCGACGCTTTGAGATATCTCGTGCACTACCTGAACCGCTCAGGGTTCGCGACCGGCTAATTCCCAGATGCGGCCGGGTGCGTTTTATTGTTTCTGACGCAGCTCGATTGAAATTCATGGCCCAGTAATTGCCATTCTGCGCCATCGAAACGATCGAAATTGATCGAGGGTGAGCACACTCATAATCGAGCGCAGTGCAGCGAATAGAAAGAATGTTTGATCTTTCCCTTGCAATGATATCATGGCCCCATGTTAAGGTAGAGACACGGAAGGGGGGAGCAAACCCAGCCCCCCAGGGAGCGACCATGACCTTCAGCGACACTCAATCCGCAGCTCTTCATATGATCTCCAAGCACAACGGCACCCTCGCCGTGACCGGCTTCGGCCACGGCTACGGCAAGGCGAAATTCGCCTCTCGTTGCCCCCTAACCGGAATGGAGATCCAGTGGGGAGAGGCCATGCGCAAGGTCGAGATCGTGACTAAGCACGGGACTCGGTGGGAAGGGTACACCTCAAACGCCATCTTCGCCATCCTAGGCAAGCACGGCGCAAACTCGATCTACGCAGAAACCAAAGACGGCAAGGTGGCGATCTCGGTATCTCGCTGGACGAAATGCGGCGGTGAGTGGGTGGCTCGTCTGGCCGAGTCGATGGAAGCCGCCGTGGACGGCACGACCGTTCGGGTCATGGACAAGGATGGACAGGAGAAGGCATGGACTCGACGCGGGAATCAGTGGCTCGGGACTGGCTACACCCGGTCCTCCGCCACTCAGTTGCTCTCCGGCTTGCGGCGCAGCAAGCGATACCGGCTACACATGGTCGAGGCGGCGTAATCCCGCGCCCGTGTCGATAAATATACGGGACAGATCGTGCCTTTTCTGATACGGTCCCCGCATGGGAGAAGATGCACTCTCGGTACGGCCCACATGGTTCACCCGTCTATTACGCGGAGTGGGCCTCTTGCCGTCTGGTGAGGTTGAGTTCGAGGCGGGCGCTGACTTTGCTTCAAGCCAGCCAGCGAGCCCGGGATATCCGAAGGGGGACGCCCTATCGGCCTATGCGGCTTTTCCATGGGTCTACTCGTGCGTCGACGCCATTAGCTCCGACCTTTCAGGACTGCCGTTGATCGCAATCCGTGGAACAGGCGCCGATTCTGAGAGGCTCGAGTCACATCCAGTGCTCGACCTGCTATCCCAGCCATCGACGCGCGTTAGCGCTCAGCTCTGGCGCAAGCAGATGGTTTGTGATTACGTGCTTACCGGTGATGCGTATAGCTTGATCGCAGGGGAGCGGGAACCGTCCGCACTGCTTCGGCTCATTCCTCAACGGGTGACGGTGAAGCCATGGTCAGATGGTCAACCGGGATCATACCTTTACGATTCAGGTGGAAAGCAGAGATCATATTCATGGGATGAGGTCATCCACATCCGGTCTCCGAGTTGGGAAGACGACCCATCAAACCTGTTTGGAACTGGAGCGGTGAGACCGCTTGACCACGACCTAAGG
>Ga0098054_1000445_pt1 | contig 26268 bp, 10 predicted proteins | sample 16_taG_FD_75048 | JGI IMG/M metagenome (GOLD analysis project Ga0098054, IMG submission 75048) | Marine viral communities from the Subarctic Pacific Ocean - 16_ETSP_OMZ_AT15313 metaG | ecosystem: Environmental > Aquatic > Marine > Oceanic | place: Pacific Ocean | collected 2015-01-18
AGTGTTCCTGAGGGTATTGATGAGATAAGATTTGCTGTAGATAAGCTTGATGTAGAAGATAAAATATTTGAATTTAAGTTCCCTAGAATATCATATAGATATAAATATCAAGATTCTGAATATTCCTGTGTAGCTCCTTTTTCTCAAGTAGCTTTTTTACCTGGTGGATTTGATTATCATTCTAAAAAAGGTTATAACACCGGTATGTCTAATAGAATCAAAGAAATAGAGGTTAGTAGATTCATGCAAAATATTCCTAGTGGTGTTTGTGAAGTAGATATTTTATATAAAGAAGACACGGCCCCTATTATTTATATTGTAGATACCATAAAACCTTCTCACGGACCAGCGGGTACTTATGCAAATAATTTTTGGGACGAAGACAAATATACAATAAGTTCAGAACAAGTAAATAGAGCAATAGAATCTAACCAACTTTTAAGACCCTGGGATAACGTTCCTAAAAAAGCTTTAGCTCAAGAAGTAACAGGCAATAGAATTGTATATGGAAATTACACACATGGACATGATTTAAAACTACTTAATGGAAATGATTATTATCCTAATTTTGATATTGAGATAAAAAGTAAAAACATAACATCCGTAACGCAACCTTCAGTAAAATCATTAAGAGATTATCAAGTTGGAGCTGTTTTTGTTGATGAATCTGGAAGAGAAACTCCAGTTATCTCTAATCAAACTGGTACAACAAAAATACCTAAATCAGATGCTTCTAAATCAAATAAAATACAAATAGGATTTTTTGACAATGAAGCACCTGATTTAACATATGTTAAGTTTTTTGTTAAAGAAACATCAGGTGAGTATTATAACATGGCTATGGATAGACATTATAGTGCTGAAGATGGTCAAATATGGTTATCGTTTCCTTCTTCTGAAAGAAACAAAATAGAAGTAGATGATTATTTAATATTAAAAAAAGGCGTAAACACTAACGATTTAATAGTAGACGAAGCAAAATATAAGGTTTTAGATATTGAAAGCTCGGCTCCAGAGTTTATCACGCGTGATTATATGAAAATTGAAGAGATAATCCACAAGGCTAGTGTTTCAAATAGAAATCTTTTTGGTACTAACATGGTTGAAGCGCCGATTAAGGGTGTTAATAATTTTAAAACTAAATATAAACCATTTTTTGAAGGATCTAGTAGTAATTTCCAAGACTATCAAGAAGATCTTTATATAGAGTTTGAAGACACAGCTTCTAATAAAGCATCAAAAAGATATAAATTATCTAGTGTAAATCATGATTGGGATCCTAACGCTACTAATGGTGTTACTTTGGCAAACGCAAGGTATACGTTTAGAATACTTGAAGATTTTGATGATGGAATTAATTTTATATCAGACGATGTCTCTGGAGATAATCCAACAAAAATACTAGATGGAATATCTTTAAAAGTATTTAAACAAAAACCTACTAAATCTGCAAAGTTTGATGGAAGATTTTTTGTTAAAATTGATACAGATCCAACAATTGAATCTAAAGTAGTAATACCTTCCAAAACTGCCTCTGTAACTCCAACTTACAGGACTTTAATGTCTAAGAAAATACATTTAATGCGTACAAATCACAATGATCTTCACAATGAAGATTTAATGTTTGGTTCTAATAATCCAGCGTCTAATAGTGGTGGTCAAGCTGATGTTTATGGTGGAGGATCTGGTGCTAGATTTGGTAGATATGCCCCATATTTTAGAGATTATAAATACAAAAATGAGGATGCAAGTTTTGGGAAGACTGGAGCCTCAATAGACATAGGAAGATATAAATTTGGAAAAAGTAATTCTATTGGTTGGTTAAAAGAATTAGCTTGGATTACTACTGATGGGAACTTTATTGATAGAATGGATGTCGCGGGCACCTCAATACAGACTGGTGCTAATTTCCCAGGTGGTACTGATCCTGATGATAATTCAAATATACGAATAGGGGATATAAATAACGATAATAAACAAGCTAAAAATGATAATGCTATTTGGTTTATTGATAAAGGTAACGTTAGAGGTATAAGAGATGGCGCTGCACACAGCCATTCATTTCATTGGGATTGGACTAGTAGAAGAAACCAAACTTCAACTGGTGTTGGTTCAATAATTGATGCTATAGGAACAACAGATGTTGGGTTTTTTGATCTTTGCGTTGGGCCTATTTTTAAAGATGATGAGTTAAGACCTAGAAACTCTATTAGTAACTTTTGGAATGTAGGGGATGTAGCTAACACAAGTTGGGATAGTGATATTACTAAAGATTTTGTAGACAAAGTGCAATCCCCTGGTGTTAATTTTAGATGGGAAAAAGATCCAACAAGAGAAATATATACTATTCAAAAATCTCAAAATATCAAAGGTATATTTCGTGGTAATGTACCAGAAGATCCTAGTAAACCTGGTTATGTTGACAGTTCGTATCCTTTTAAAATATATGATTCCAGTGGTACTAATTTAGGAACAAGTGTTCAATACGACGATGATACATATGATTATACACGAAACGCAAACTTACTCGCTCCCTTGTGGCAATCAAGACTCAAACCACTATGGTTAAACTCTGATGGTGGAAAAACTTTAAAATGGGATCCAACAGGACCTTTAGGTGCAATTTCTGGTGGAATGGAATTAACGCTTACAGCGCACGCTTCTCAAGATACTGGCACTACTATGGCCGCAAATGATGATGATGTTTTTGTTAGAGTGTCTAGTTTGTCTGGTACTAATCATGATGGAACAACTAGAAGTGTAGAGGTTGGAATGATACTAACTAGTCATAGCAATGGAACACACACTCTTAATGGTAATCCTTTAACGGCAGCAGACGCTCCTTTATTAGTGTGGAAAATTGTAAAAGTAAGTAGTAGTAATTATAAAGTGCACCTTTGCGGATACGCTAGGCCGTTAACTTCTACTACCTCTGGAGCGTATACAAAACACGAAATATTTGAAAATGCCACTGATTTTGTTCCTAGTCAAACACTTATATTTAAGCAACCAACAATGAATGGTTATACACAGTATTCTTGTAATAGAATAAATGTAGAAATGTCAGAATCACACTCTACAGCAACTGATCCAGTTACACTACCAAGGATTATGCCTGTTGCTTATAATTTAGAGTTTTTAGAAGAAATAGAAGGTGAAGAGGTTTTGCCTACAAATCCGGCTGTTTGGGAAACTGAACCAAAAGAAACAACTGATTTAGATATATATTACGAGGCAAGTGGTTATAATCCACTAGCGCTAAATGATGATACTAAAAATATAGCAATTCCGGTAGGATCTACAATAGAGCATGTAGAAAACTCAGCTAGTATTCCACCTGGAACAAAAATTACAAATGTACTTAGAACTAATGAAACTGTGGGAGTAACAACTTACAGTGCTCCTGAGGCAGATAATTGGACTCTTGAGTTAGATAACGCTGCTAGAGTCACCGATCCATTGTACTCTCCTCTTGGTTATCTTATTGCGGGTGGTAACAACCCTAGCACTTTAAAAATAACAAAGCCAGATGGAACTGTTATTTTAATACCTTTAGAAGGTTACATGTGGACAATAAACAGCGGTTCATTCGTGCTTGGTGTGTCAAATTCATTAAGAATATCTGGAGATTTATACGGCCCAAATGCAAGATATATTTTACCTTGGCACAATTGTTATTCTTTTGGTAATGGTGTAGAATCAAACAGAGTAAGAGATGGTTTTAACCAACCATTTATAACAAATGGAGTTAAAGCATCGACAACATTGCCATTTGACACATATGGAGAGGAAAATAGAAAATATGGTTTAATATATTCTGGAATATATAATTCAAATAGTGGTGTTAATAATTTAAACCAATTTATAGCTGCAGAAAAAATTACTAAAGATGTAAACCCTATATATGGTAGTATCCAAAAATTACATTCAAGAGATACTGACTTAGTTACTCTTTGTGAAGATAAAACATTAAGAATATTAGCTAATAAAGACGCTGTTTATAATGCTGATGGAAACCCTCAATTAACAGCGAATCAAAACGTATTAGGACAAACAGTTCCATTTGTAGGTGAGTATGGTATATCTACAAATCCAGAATCTTTTGCTAGTGAAAGTTATAGGGCTTATTTTGCAGATAGAGTGAGAGGTACTGTTATGAGATTATCAAAAGATGGGTTAACACCTGTATCTGAGCATGGTATGAGAGATTGGTTTAAAGATAATTTATCTTTAGGTACTACTAATTTGTTAGGAGAAAACAATCTTAGCTCTCAAGACAATTGGAATATACCAACTACTGGTAATACACTTATTGCAAATAATGAAGCTATAATTGGTTATTATAATGCTGATGAGTTTGTTAATGACGATAGATGGGGTGTGCCCGCAAAATTAAGAATGGATAATGTGCTTGAAATTGGAAAAAAATATAGATTACAATTTGATGTTATTGAGCATTCTGGGTTGCCACATGAAAATAGTGGTAATCATACTAGTATAACTATAAATAACACCCCGCCTGGCAGCACTTGGAAAGGAGTTTCTGGTATGTCCAACAGTAATACTGATGGTGCTCATGTTAATGTTACTTGGATAGCTAATACAACTAATTTTGAATTATTGAAATATCAAGTTAATAGTAGGCATGATTTCGATGTTGATGGTGATGGAACTATACAAACTAGTGAGGAGAATTTAGGTGGTTATTACGGGGGACTTACAGATAGCGCTGTGAACTCTACTATGTCATTAACTGATTATAGAAGAACTATAGATCCAAGTGCTCCATCTAGAGGTGGTAATTGGCTTTATGGAGGTATTGTTAGAATTAAAAATATAATTATAGAAGAAGTAAAAGAAGATTTAGTCTTGATTGGTAGTTACGATGATAAAAAAGAGGAGTATAACTTAACAATTCATGGTACAAATCCAACTACCGTTTCTTTTAAAGAGAATGTAAAAGGTTGGACTAGTTTCAAATCATTTATTCCAGAAAATGCTTTAAGTTGTGCAAATGATTATTACACAATAAAAGACGGTAAACTTTGGCAACATCATAATGAAGGAGTTAATAGAAATACTTTTTATAATGAATATAATAACTCTACTTTAAACGTTTTATTAAATGATAGTCCTAGCTCTGTTAAATCATACTATTCTTTAGATTACGAAGGTAGTCAATCTAGAGTTGAAGGTATTAAAACTGTAGAAGTTACTGGAATAGAGCACGCTGGAGGTTCTGGTAATGATGGTAAATATTGCTTTTTTGAAAAAGAAAGTATGAGTGAATTAATCAACAATAATGATCTCGCTGGTTGGCACAGTACAACTCTTAATATGAAACAGTATCGTAATAATGTGTTAATTCATAGTGGACCTATGATTATTTGGAATGATCCTACACAAAACTCTGGTACAGCTTCTCCTTCTGGAGGACCAACAAAAGGACATGGAAGATACGAACCATATGGCACTCAAGAAAAAGGTAACTGGAAAGTTGGAGATGTAATAACAACAGAAATACAAGAAAAGTCAGTTGATGTATTTAATTCTATACCTATAGAAGGTTGGTATGTTAGTAATATTGAAACAGATCAAGATAAAGGTAATTTATTAGAGTTTATAAAGAAAGAGAATAAATATTATAACTATATTAAAGGTTTAAACCTTGAAATACACGACAAAACAGATTTTGGATCTTTTGATATACAAGGATTGGGTATTGTTAGTGAGATAGATGGGAATAAGGTATATATCGATGGAGACATAAACTTATCATTACAAGTTGACGACAAAATATATTTTGAAAGACCTTCTGAGGTTTTAGGTCCTGATATAATAGATACTAGTAAAAACACAGGCATAGCTAGTGGTTTTACAATAGATGATACTAACACGGTTAGTTGGGACAGCACAAATATAACTACTGCGGTAAATTATATTAGTCCTGTAACAGATACGGATAATATTATTGAAGGTAAAAAATATAGATTAATCTTGGAAGTTTCTAATTACAGTGCTACAGATCCTGCAAACCCAACTTCACTTGGAGTAAGTACTCAAGGTGGTGTAAGTGGTAGTGCTAGAAGAACTTCTAACGGTATTTATACTGAAGATTTTATCGCTAATGGTGATAATTTAAAATTATTTGGTAGAAACACTAACAATGGTACAATAAAAGTAACTGTAAGAGAATTAATGATTGGAGAGGTATTTGGTTTTACAAGATTGGAAAGTGATAACTTACAAGAAGTTGGATCTGTGTTGCAAGTAGGTCCAGAATCAAATGTATTTGAAATAACCAATGCCAGCATTTTATCAACCAACGATTACGTTATGTTTGTTAAAAATCAAGTTATAAATACATCTGGTGTTTCTGGTTATTATGCCGAAGCTAAATTTGAAAATAATTCTAAAACTAAGGCAGAAATATTTGCAGTTAGTTCTGAGGTAACAGAAAGTAGTAAATAAATTATAATATGGAAAAGAAAATATCAAGTTTTAATTTAGATTTATCGGACTTACCACAAATTGGTGAGAATAGAGATTTTACTATTACAGGAGACAAAGGCTCGGAATTTGAGTTAAAAATAACAGATAGAGTTGGTTATTATTACAATTTTAATACTAATACTTTTCAAGCCACACAAACAAATTTAGAAGCAAGTTTAGGTTTAAATAGTTATAAAGGCTCTGTTGTGTTCCCACCTAGAACAGCCGATGATTATTATAATATTACTTTATATGCAAAACCTGGCACAATACACGCTAATTATAAAGAAGTTAGATTTTTAGATGATACTATTGATATAAATTCTTCTACTGGTTCTAACTCTTTAATAATGAAAAAAATTATATATCAATATAACGATTTAACATTAACTATTAGTCCGTTTTCTTTAAGTGGTAATGTTGAGGTTGCTTCTGTAACTAGTGATACAATTGTTGTTCCAAGAGGTGGTAGTAGAACAAAAACAAAATTTGAAATAAAATGTAGTGTATCAACAGCCACAAAATCTTATCAATTAATTAGACAACCTGAATCCAATGATATATTTTCTTATGTAGAACCCGTAGTTGGTTCTGCACCAATAACTTTACCTGGTGAAGATATATACCCAGCAACAGTAAACGGCGTTTCTAATACTGCAACAGCTAATGTTAGTGGTTCCGCTGTTAGTTCTAGTACTACTGTAGTGATGGAAGAAGATGTTTCTGCTTCGGTAGCCGTAGGAGACAAAGTTACTGGTTTTCCTCTTTTGTCTCATAACACTATTCCTACTGTAACAAATGTATCCACAGCTACTTTGACAATTAGTGAAAATGTTACAATATCGGCCGGTGCAACTTTAACCTTTACTAAACAAAGAAATAAAAGGTGGCCATTAAATAATTTTGTACATTTAGCAGGAGAGGGAACATATATAAGAGATGGTTCGGCTGTTACAACGATCGCTAAATACATCGACTCTTTAACTTTAAACGAAGGAACACAGCAAGAAGAGAAAATTAAGAAAAACCAAGAAGAAGCTATTAATGCTGCCGGTAATAAACCAACTTATACCAACGGTGTTATTACAGCTTTGGCTGGTAATATAATTGTTTCAGATCCACAATTATTAGTTTTTGCTGGCAATACTTTAAAACTGGGTGGTTATGGTAAAGGTGAATTATTAAGAGTATATGGTTACGACGCGACTATTACTGATCTTGATGCTACTTTAACGGAAATCACAACAACTACCACTTCAGCTGTAACTAATAGCACTAGTGTACCAGTTGCTTCAAGAAATGGAATAATTTCAGATGATGTTTCTGGATTTGAACCAAGTATTTGTAGTGGTATAGGAATCGATGCTTCGGTTGCAGATCCAACTGTTGCTACTGGTGCTGGTGCTGTAAGTGGAGCTGGAACTATAGTTTTAAGTGCGGCACAAACTTTAGAAAAAGGCAGAACATTAACATTTACTGGTACTGGACAAGAGGTTATTATAACTGGATATATAGAAATAAATAAAGCTGGTACGGCTAATCAAACATTAAGATTTGATGTAGATAGGTTCCTTTCTATCACCTAGAGTAAAAAAACAGTGAAAACTGTGACTATATTAGGTATAAATTCAATTAAATGGAAATACATAACAATATAGTTTTCAGAAGCTTTAAAGAAGGCGATTACGAGACATGTAGAGAATGGTGGAAGTTTTGGTGGGGATCATTTGGCGCTGAGCCAATAAGAAGAGGTTTTTTACCTAAAGATGAAAGATGTTACATTATAGAAAAAGATGGTATACCAGTTGCTAGTACATTTCTAATATTAGCATATGATATACCTGGATTAGCATGGACAACCTACCTAGTGTCTAATCCAAAATATAGAGAAAAAGACAGAAGACATTTAATAGAAACACTAATTAAGAATGTTGAAAAAGAAGCTGAGAAATATGGTGTTTTACAACTATTCACCGTTTGTGGTGATAAACACATGTCAGATATACATAAAAATTTAGATTGGGAAATGGCTCCAGCAAGACATGAAGCTTTTAAATATTTGACAGACAACTTAAAGAAAATAGATAAAAATTATGGGAAGAAAAGCTAAAGCTAAACAAAATCAGTTAAGCGAAAAAATGTTTGTCGCTACTGAAAAACAATTAGAAAGATATAATGATGAGCAAATTGTTCAGCGTGAGCTATTAGAAAAGCAAAAGGCAAAATATAGAAATTTTGAATTTAAAAATCCTTATGCTGATATGGAAAATCCTATGGAGGATTTAACTATAGATATGAAGGCTGCTCAATATCAAACTCAACAAGCAAATCAACAAAGGGCTAATATATTATCAACATTACGTGGTGCTGCTGGTGGGTCTGGTATAGCTGGTTTAGCGCAAGCAATGGCTAATCAAGGACAATTACAAACCCAACAAATTGCAGCTGGTATTGGTCAACAAGAAAGACAGAATAATGTTTTTGCAGCTAGAATGGCTGGTCAAATAGACATGACAGAAAGAGGTGGTGAGGCAATGGTTCAATCAGCTGAAATGGGAAGACAATCTACTTTATTAGGTATTGAATATGGTGGTATGGCTGGTGCCAACGCCGGTGTACAAGCAGCTTACGCAAATCAAATGTCAGGATTTAGCGCCCAAGCAAATATGCTTAGCTCACAAGTCCAAGCTGGAGCACAAATAACATCTTCTATAATTGATAAAATTCCACTCCCAACAGGAGGTTAATAAATAAACAAATAATATGGCAAAATCAATGAGTTTAAACCCAGGTGCAGATGCAACCTTAGTAGCAGCAGCAACTAAAGCGGCTATGGCTAATGTACCTCAAGATCTTAGCAAACAGTTTGAGTCTTTAGCGCAAAGTTACGATGATAGTATGCAAGCTATTGCTACAGCAGCAGATAAAATTGCGGGAAAATTAGTACCATTAGCCGCTAATATGGTTAAGGATGCTATTAAAGAGAGACAAACGGAGACAAAAAGTTTTAAACACGCATTTAAATACAAAGTAGATGATATGCGTCACAAGGATTTTACTAAAAAGACAGAAGGTGCCCCTGGTTGGTCTGTAACTACTGACGATAAAGATGATCCAACTGTAGAGATTACAGAAGGACCTGAAACAAAAAAACAATCTGAAGAAACAGAAAGAGAAGTAGAAACAACTATAGGTGATGAATTGGTTAGAATTAGAAAAGAGCGAAGAAAATTGTGGGGTAAAACAGATAGAGCAAGTAAAATAAAAAGACAAGAACTTAAAACTGAAAAAGAAAAGTTATATAGTGAAATTGAATGGTTAGATAAAGCTGATACTGCTACTACCGAAATGTTAGCTAGTGGTAATTTTGATGAAAATGCCACTGGACAAAAGAACATGGTAATGGCAGCCGCGCTACAAGCGTATAAAACTAAATCTGGAAAAATAACAGAGGGTCCTTATGAAGGTTATCATGTTAGTTTATCTCGTAATGATAACAGCGATATGGTTTTCACTTTAAAAGATTCTAAAGGGAATGTTGTTACTGGTGAAAACGCTGATGGTTCTTTAGAAACAGGTGGAGATAAGCCATTTGCAATTACATCAAGTCAAGCGGGGTCTTTACTAGTTCCTAAATATGACGAAGCACAATATGAAAAATTAAATAAGATAATGAATGATACATTGTCAAAGTCAAATGTTCAAGATTATTCTAAGATAAATTTCAGAAATAGAGTAGTAGGTTTTGTAAACAATGAAAACAGTCTGCTTGGTCTTATGAATAGAGCGCTTGGAGCACATCCGACAAGTTTTGTTGATGAAATTAATAGTTCGAGTGAAACTTCTGCTGGATACTTTGCTAGTCTTGGTAGCGTTAAACTTGAAAAGTTAGGTGTTACAGACAGCGATGGGGATGGAGTTATAGGAGATGAAGGTGACTTTGCTAACGTAGAGAATTATAAAAAAGTTAAAGATGCTCTTTTAGATAAATCTAATAAAAATTATAACTGGAAGCAAACACAAGCGGCTTTTTTAGATTATGCAGATGAGGTTGGAAAAAAAATGCATAATTTTGTGCCTAAAGGTAGTAACAACAACAATACCAACACTACTGGTAAAAGTTATGTCGATGCAGCTGGAGCTTGGGTAGATTTTGAAACACAAGATTCGATAGTAAGTAAAGCATTAGCTGGAGAATCAATATGGGATTGGAAAGGCATTAAATATACAACCGATGATAATGGTGCTACGTACACTATAGATAATGAAAAGCTTCAGAAAAAATATCCACAATACGTCAATATGTCAACAACAGATCTATTAAGTGGAAAACGATTTGGATTATCTAATAGAATTGCTCCGGACACTAAATTTGGTGGAGGTACCGACGATGATGATAATAGTTCAACTGATTACTCAATAGACGATCTATTCGAATCGTCTAAGAATTTTAGTTTAAGTGGAACAGGTCTTACTTTAGGCGCAGGTCATGAAGATCAAGCATTAAACCAACTTAGAAGTAGACTTGGTGGAGTAAAAGGTTTAAAATTTAAAATTACTGATGATAAAGGAGGTGTAGATCACGTAACAGCTACTTTAAACGGTAAAAAATTCCCTATTAATTTAGAAGTACCAGCTAATAAAGTAAAAGAAACAATCGCTGATTTTGAAGCTTGGGTTAAAACAAACAAATAATATATTACATGTCAGATTTACAGGCTACAGTAAAGCAAATGATTTTAGATGGAAAGTCGGATCAAGAAATAGATACTTATATTTCTGATTTTAGAGCTGGAAAGACTGAAGAATCTTCAGATGAACTAGGACTTGACATGGATTTTAATATGGATTTTAACACCTCTACACAAGATAGAACTACTCAACCAAGTATTATAATACCGGAGATAGATCCAAACGCTCCTTTGTCTGCTCGTGATTTTTACAATACAAATAAAAAAGACGATGAAATTGTTGAGGGCGGAGCGCCTGTTTTTGACGATGAAGAAGTTAATGATTTTGAACTACCAACGGCTACACAAGCTACAACGTCTAGCTTTCAACAACCTGTTTTTGATGAGAAGCAAATTGTAAAAGCCAAAGAAAAAGCAGAAGAAGAAGCGTCTTTATTAAAAAAATGGTTAAATGAAGAATATTTTGGAAAAAATCTTCACTTAAAGGCGATGGATGGTAGTGTAACTTTATCTGGATATGAAGAAGAGAATAAAGATTTTGGAGGATTAATAGAAGATCTTCACGATAAACTAGGAGGAAGACAATCTGGTATTTTTGGAGAAACGGTTAATATGAGAAATATTTTCCCAAATTTAAGCGATACAGCTTTAAAAGATATTTTTAACGAAGTAATTGACACGAGAAAAAGAAAAGAACTACACGACGAGCAGTCTGCGGATGTGCATGTAAAGTTAAACGATATTTATGCTAAAAAAGATCCAAACATAGATGATGCTAATGCCATTGAACAGGAGGAAGATAAAATAGATTGGGGTGTAATAAATTCTAATGGAGATAGTAATGAAGCTAAATACGCTAAGATTACAAAACTTTTAAAAGGAGAGTTAGATGATGAAACTAGAAAAAAATATGAAGACGCGTTAGATCCAGATATACTAGGTTCTATAGGTGATCTTGTTTTGAATCAAGATGAAACTAAACTTGTAGATGGTGTACTTACTTTAACTGGCAAACGTATTCCTAAAGAGAAAAAACCCAAAATATTCCATGATGTAGATAATGGTGTAAACGTTAGGGTGGGAAAACGAGATGAAATACCTAGCAATGCTGTTGATATTACTGACCCATATGAATTATATTTATCAAAATTCAAAAATACTTCACTAGACGATTTAACAAAATTTAAAAGTCAACATTTATTAGAAAAATCTGGTCATCAAATAGAGGGTAGACAAACTGGAGATTACTATATTGGAGATAAATCTATACAAAGGGCTTTAACAGATTTAGGATATAAAAATGAAGGTTTTATATTTAAAGACGTAAGACTTAAAGATATAATGATGCAATCTCACAAAACACATGGTTTTGCGGCTTTTTTAAGACCTGATTATTTTATGTCTAAAGGAAACATAATTCCACAGGATTTTGAAAACAAACCATATTCAAACGAACAGGAGTTTGTAGAGTACTTAAGAGTTAGAAGAAATCAAGCTAATGATATTGCTGCTAAAGACGCCGCTTTATGGGAAACGTATTACTTAAATAGAGATCCTAGCACTATATCGCCAAATAGAGGAACTCAATTTCTAGGTTCATTTGCAGAACAGTTGGCCGGTAAACAATGGACAGAAGAGAATCTTCCGACGTGGAATAAAAAAGTTATAGATACTTTTGCCAATCAAATAAGACATGAGTCTGGTGTTGATATTGCTGGAGATCCAGGTAAAGAAGAGATTGATAAAAAAACTGGTCTTGTTTTAGAGGAGCAGCAAGCCGATGCTTTTGAAAGAACTTTAACTGATGACTTTATTGAGGGTGGTGCTGGTATAAGCTCTATATTATTAGTTATGCATCCTGTTAATAAGATTGATAAGGCATTTAAAATAACACAAGGTATTTTAGGTGCTGGTAGATGGGTTGGTATGACTGGGAAAGGTGGTAAAAAGATAAGAGACATTTCACATAAAGAGGCGGTTAGAAGAACAGCGCTACACAACAGAACAGTAGTTAAAACTGGTGCTCCATCAAAAACTGTTACTGAATGGGCTGCTGGAGCTGGTTATCACCATAAAAAAGTAAGTGGTTGGAGAAAAGGAATGGGGATTGGAGGTTTTGCACTATACGAAGATTTTAAAATGAAAGAAGTGCTCGGCACTATGACTGATGGTAGAATGGAGTTTAAAAGGGGTGTTGGTGCTGGATTTGGTTTAGCACCTAGATTACTTCCGTTTGGATTTGGAAGATTTGCTCAAGGAAAAGCTTATAATTTAAGTACTGGTAGTAATAGATTAAATACATTTCTACAATCAACACTTGTTAATGGACCATCTTTTGCTTTAGCAGTTGAAAGTGGTGACGTGCTTGGCGCTGCGGTTGATCACTACTATGGACGTGAAGAGTTTAAAAACTGGGCAGATCATCATTGGGGTGATAGAAGTGAAAATATGAAACGTATTGGAATGAATATTTTCTGGGGAAAAGCTCTTGGTATGAAAAACTTTAATTGGAAAGATGTAAAGTCTACCGCTAGTATTAAAGATTTTATGTATGATTCAATAGTAAAACACGCAGAAGATTTACAAGCTATTGAAGTTCAAGCTAAAAGACATAGTATGACTCCAGATCAATGGATTCAAAAAAACCTCAACCATGAACTAGTAAAAAACAGAGATAAGCACTATGAGGACTGGCAAATGGCTCAACAACGTTTAGATTTAATTAATCAAACACAAAAATGGGTTGGTAACGCTGTTGATGTTAAAAAAACATATGAAGAGTTTTATAAACCGTTAGAACAAAAATTTAAAGATAAAGGAAAAGATATACGTATAATAGCTACAGATGCTCCGGTTTACCAAAAAATATGGAAAAATGGTAGAGAAGTAAAACAAGAAGTAGATGCTCTATATACTAGTTTTCGTGATGCGAAAGATGGTATTGCTAAAATTGAAATAAATACAAAAAGATCAAAAGGTAAAGAAACGGCTATTCACGAAAGCTTACATGCTTATCTTGATTTAATGGATATTAAAGTTAAGAAACAGGTTGGAGAATCGTTCAGAAAAGCTTTAGAGAGTATCACAACGCCAGGTAATAGTAATTTATATAAAGATATAGCGGAAACTTTTGATATAAGAGAAGGTGATAAAATTGAGGAAATGCTAGCTTACTCTGTTCAATATATGTCAAGAAAACAGAATTACAATAGTTTGACAAGTAGTGGTGCTTGGGGTAAAATAAGAAATTTCTGGAATAATTTTTCTGAAACTGCAACTGGTAAAAAAGCAGATTTAAATTTAAAGCAAGATATTTTAAATCTTATGGGTACTATCGCTGAGGGTAAGATAGAAAACATAGAGTTATTAAATGAAATGATCGACTACAACCCTGTTTTAGAAGGACCAGCATTTGGGACTATGTCAAGAGAACTTGCCACTACTAATATTAATAAAACTATTAAACAGATAAAAGAAAGCAAGGCTCGAGTAATTGAAGAAATAAATGATTTAAGATCTGTTAATGCTAGTGAAGATGAGGTACAAAAAAAGAGGGATCTTTATAACGAATTAAATAATAACCAAAGAAAACTAGAAAATAAAGTTGAATTAAAGAAAGTTGAAGAAACTGGTTGGGAACAACAAATTGATAGAAATTACACAATAGGTAAACATAAAAATCAAAAAGATTTTCAAGCTAGTGGGGAAAATAGAAAAATACAAGGAGATATATTAAAAAGCTCTGGTTTAATTAATATGATTAACCAAGGTAAAACTATTTTAGGAATAAAGGAAAAAATAAAAGGTGAATTTCTTGAAAACGTTCAATTTGAAATAATAAAAAGATTTAACAAAAATTATAATCCTGGCGAAATAAATGCTAAATACGGTAGAGCGCTTACGCCCTTTGAATATTTAACTACGGGACATAAATCAGGGCAATCTATTATTTATAGGGCTATTGGAGATGTTGCTAAGAAATTTAAAGAACAAGTATCAACAATATCATCTGATGCTTACGAGGGTGGTTATGCTGCCTTTGAAGGATATTTAGAAAAAACAGGTCATATGAATACCGCTAGAACATTTGATTCTAAAGTTGAAAGAGAGGGTATTGAATTGTCTGAGCAATCAGGAATGCGAAAGAAAGTTGGTGAAAAGACCTTAGGTGAAATAATAGATCAAAAAAGCGGTGCTGATGCTAAAAATTTAGATTTTACAGCCAAAGGAGCAAAGCAGGTAGTAAGTTATAAAAATATAAAACCCAACGCAGAAAGAACAATTGGTAAAGAAGTCACTGTTGATTATTATAAAGTTACACCTGAAATGTATAAAAAGATGTTGAAGAGTGAATCTCAACAACTTAACAATGATGATATAACAAATATTTTAGAAGTTATAAAGAATGATATTGAGGTGGAGATAAAAATGATGCCTCTTTGGAAACAATCAATAATTGATAAGTATACAGGCCAAGAAGTTGCTTTTGACATTGTGGGTGGTAAGTTTCCATCTGAACCAAAAGCTACTGGTACTACAACTAAAATACTTAAATTAGGGCAGGAAGGAACATTAGAAGGTTTATTATATAAAGAAATACCACAAACAGGTACTAAAGGCTCTAAATATGAGTGGTCTGATAGATTAAAAGAATATCACGATTCAATAGACAAAGTATTCAAAAAACAATTTGAACAAGATGTTATTGAAGCGTTACTTAAAGGAGATAGAGCGGATAAAAGTGGAAAGCTTAAAGGATGGATGACACAAAGAAAGAAAGCTATGTATGTCCAAGGTGTTGACAAAGCTTTACCTAATACACCTGAATTGCTTAAAAACTTTACATTAGCTGAAATGGCTAATCAAATAAAAGCTGGTAAATCTCCAGGTATAGCTGCTACAGAAATTAATCCACTATTAAAATTAATACAGCGAAAAGATAAAAGTTGGAGTGATATGAGAAGGGCAATAGAAAACCAACCAGGACTTGAAGAGGCGGTTAAAGTATTAAAAGAAATAGAAATAGAAATAAACAACATGACTCGAAATGTTGATGTTGTTTTGGCAAATGAAAAAGCAGAAAGACAACATAGAGGTATATCTGAAAAAGAAATGCAAGAGCAAACTATTGTTGCAGAGCGGTTTATTAAAAATGTAGCTGAAAAAGAAAAATTAAATTTAGATTATACTGATCCAAAATGGGTTTCTAAAAATGATCCCGCGTGGAGAGAGGGTTATGAAAGGCAAGTTTACGAAGAATTTGGATATGATTTAAAGCAAATGGACTTGCTAAAAACACATCGAAAAAGGCAAACAGTACCCGGTGTGATGACTGCTTTAGGGGCTGAATTTGGATTTGGTAATAGAAATAGAAAATCACATTTTGAAAATGGGACTGAAGCTTATTTAAAACTAGAAGACGGGCAAGGTAAAACTATAGAAAGTATTTTGGGTATAAAAACAGGTGGAAAGGGTAAAGATGTTTCTTGGATGGAAAAAGTTTTTGTACCCAATTATGATGCAATCAAAGTAAAAGAATCACAAATTGAAACCGAAGGAATTAAAAACAATTGGTCAGCCCAAAAGATCGCTGATAAGAAGATAGAAATGTTTAGAGAAGAAAGTTCTTATACGGGTAAGTCTAAAGATTACGAAGCAACAGTAGAAGCTAACAATAGGTTTGCGCTTGAATTAACAACAGCAAAACTAAAAGTAGCTATAAAAAATAAAGCAAGGAGAAAAAATAGTAAAGGTAAGCAAATAGGATCTGGGTTAGAATGGTTGTTACAAGACAGAGCTATTCAAACAAACGCTAGAAGCGGTGTTTCAAAATCTTTATTTTATAACGTTCGCTCTATACCCGCTTTTGGAAGCGGCCCGGGTGAAATAATAACATATAATGCCAAGGGTAAAGAAATAAAGAAAGATAACAAAGGGACTAGAGTACATTGGGAGCACGCTTTACAATTGTTAAATAATACTCAATTTTTACTTGGCATTGCTAAAAGAAATAAATCCTTTTCTAAAAAAGCTGAAAAAGAACTTGAAATGCTTATGGAAGCTTCTCAACAAGATTTAATTCCAAAAAACGCTCAGTTGTTTAACGATGCTGCTGGTAACACTATGTTCTCTAAAGAGTTTGGTAGTAAACAAGGGGCAAATCTTACTAATGACGCTCTTTTAAATGTGTTTGCTTCTGCTAATAGATTTGCTAAATTAGAAAATCAATATATCGTAAGTGGAGAAAACAAAGGAAAAACACTTTTAGACGTACAACTTGAAACTTATAATATAAATGCTGCTAAAAAAATAATATCAAGTATACCAAAGAAAAATTGGAGTTTATTAGAGTATATGCTAGATAGTAAAGTTAAAAATAGCAAAGCCGTTGAAACTCAAAATAGAAAAGTATTAAGCCAATCTTTGGGTAAAAACATGGCTAAAACTGTGGCTTCTAAAAACATAAACAAAATCGTTAAAATAGTAGACAAAGCCCTAGACAACGGTAGAAAACGTGATAAAAAGTCTCGAGGCATGAGTACTTTTGATTTTGATGAAACACTTATTATTAAAGGTAAAAACTTTGTTACAGCAACTAAAGGTAAAGAATCTATAAAAATTAGTTCTGAAAAATTTCCTTTAGAAGGTCCTAAATTAGCTGAACAAGGGTATAAGTTTGATTTTAAAGATTTTGTTAATGTAAAAGGTGGTGTTAAAGGACCATTAATACCAAAAATAAAAAATCAAATAGCAAAATATGGTAATGAAAACGTATTTGTTCTTACCGCTAGAATGCAAGAAAGCGCACCCGCAATACACGCTTGGTTAAAATCAAAAGGTGTTGAAATACCTATAAAAAATATTACTGGTTTAGGTAATAGTACCGGTGAGGCAAAGGCTATGTGGATGTTAGAAAAATTTGCAGAGGGTTATAATGACATGTATTTTGTTGATGATGCTTTACCTAATGTAAAAGCCGTTAAAAATATATTAAATCAATTAGATGTTAAATCTAAGGTACAACAAGCTTTAGCTAGTACTGATGTAAATAAAACTATAAACAAAATAATGGAGCATTCTTTAGATATAGATGCTAATAAAAAGTTTAGTAAAGCTGAGGCTAAAGTTAGAGGTAAAGATATTAAACGAAGAAGATTTTTTATGTCAGATAGTGCATCTGATTTAGAATTATTAATAGAACCATTATACGGCAAAGGTAAAAAAGGTATAGAAAACAAAAAATGGTTAGAAAAAGAATTTGTAAGACCATTTGAAAGGGGTATAAATGATTACAATAGAGCTAGACAGGCTGCTAAAAATGATTATATGGCTCTTCGTAAACAAAACAAAGACGTAGTTAAGTTAATCTCAAAAGAAGTTGAGGGAACTAGTTTTACAAATGACATGGCGATGAGAGTTTATCTTTGGAATAAAGCTGGATATAAGATACCAGATTTAGCAAAAACAACTGAAGCTAAACTTGTTGAACACATAAGAAACAATCCAAAACTACAAGCCTACGCTGAACAGTTTGCTAAAATAACTAAACAAGAAAAAGGATTAAAAAAACCAAGCGATAATTGGTGGGGAGAAACAATGGCTGGAGAAATCACCAACATTAATAGAGGTGTTAGTAGAAAAGAGTTTATGAAAGAGTGGGTAGATATAAAAAATGGAATATTTTCTGTAGAAAACCTAAATAAAATGGAGTCTAAGCTAGGCAGTAGATGGAGAGAGAACATAGAAGATATGTTTGATCGTATGGAAACTGGTAGAAGTAGAGCTTTAAAATTAGATAGAGGAAGTAATATGATGATTTCTTATTTAAATGGATCAGCTGGTACTATTATGAATTTTAATACTAGATCTGCTTTTCTACAAACTATATCTACTCTTAACTTTCTCAACATGAGAGAAAACAATCCTATAGCAGCGGCAAGAGCAATGGGTAATGTTCCTCAGTTTTCAAGAGATTTTTTAAAGATAATAAACTCTGACATGTTAAGACAAAGAAGGGATGGTTTGGAAATAAACGTAACTGAAGCTGAAATTGCGTCAGCAGCGGCTTCATCTAAAAATCCTATACAATCTATAATTGCAAAAGTATTAAAAGTTGGTTACACACCCACTAAACTTGCAGATAGTTTTGCAATAGCATTTGGTGGTGCTACTTTTTACCGCAATAGAATTAAGATGTATGAGAAACAAGGCATGAAGACTAAAGAGGCAGAACAAAAAGCGTGGACTGACTTTCAAATGTTATCAGAAAGAACACAGCAATCTTCTAGACCGGACTTGTTATCCAAACAACAAACAAGTGTTGTTGGTAGAATTGTACTTCCATTTGCCAATACGCCGATGCAGATGAACAGGCGTGGTATAAAGGAGATACTTGATATATCCAAAGGTAGATATAAAAACAATGTTGAACTAACAGAGAAAATGGGAAGAGTAACTTATTACATGGGTGCTCAAGTAGCTTTATTTGCTGGATTACAATCAGCATTATTCGCAATGTTATTTAACGATGAAGATGTTACTGAAGATAAAATTGCAAAAACTAAATCATATACACTAGGTACTATTAGTGATTCATTTTTAAGAGGTATGGGTATATCAGGAGCAATTGTATCTGGACTTAAAAATGCTACTATAGAATTTTTTAAACAACAGGAAAAAGATTGGAATGCTGATTACGCAGAGGTTGCTGAAGATTTATTAAACATATCTCCGTTAGTTGGTTCTAAGTATGGTAAATTAGATTGGGCTGGTGAGAAAATGAAATTTAATCAAGATGTTCCTTTTAGATTTGAGTTAGGTAATCCAAAACTTGAAGCAGCGCTTTTAACTATAGAATCTACAACTAACGCGCCTGTCTATTCACCGTATCAAAACGCTATCAATATTCAACATGGTTTAAGCGATGATTACGAAATTTGGCAAAGAACCCATATGTTTGGTGGTTGGTCACCTTTTAATGTTGGGATTTATACTGATAAAAAGAAAGATGGATTTGAAGAAAGTTTTGATGTTGATAACTTTGATGATGGTTTTGATGATGATGACTTTTAGTGCTGATTAAAGTAAACATTTAATAAAATAAGTGACTATATAACAATGGCGAAAAAACTAACAATAATATTCTTAATAACCTTAATTTCTTGTGCAACTCCAAAAGATTGTTGTTCACAAGTAAATTTAAAAAAATACTTTAAGTTTGCTACGTTCTATGCGGCAGCAAGTGGTGGTACATCTATTTCTGACGTTGAAACGTTTTCTGTAACAAATGGATTAGAAACCTCAACTGTAAAAACTCCTTTTGATTACAATCTAGCTTTTGGTATACGTAAGATAGCAAGATTTGGTTATGAAAATAGAGCACAAACATTTTATGATGGTACTGAGAACTCTTGGAGTGACGGTGCTAATGTTGGTAAAGTATCTGGACTTGAGTTTTTATTTGAAGTTGATTACACTAGACAACAAGGTAATGAGTATTTAGATCAACACCATTTTATTAGATTTGTAAAAGATCAATACATATTAAAAGGTGAATATTTAGAAGATGGATTTGCAGATATTAAGTATTTTGAAACATCAGAAAGGTATAGATATAAGGTGAATAGTAAATTATCCTTTAACGTTGGTGCTGCTCAAAGACTATCTGAACCTTATGGTTATGATCCTTTAGAAGAATGGATATTAGACAACGGCAATATACATTATACTTATTTAGCTCTACAGGAAGGTTATACGGTGGATGTGTATAGCAACGAATACTTTGATCCAAATGGAAATCTTGTGGCAACAAGTCCTGAAGTTTGGGAGGAAGTAGTAATACCTACTGTGTTATCAGATTATACTGAAAAGAAAAGAGATCAATTAGATAAAACTATTCAACATTCTGCGGTATTAGGTTTTGATTACTATTATTATACTAAAAAGTTTTGGACACATGCTTGGGGAAATATTATGCCATATCATTATGATGCTGGTGGAGATTTTTCTTACCATAAATACAACGATGGTCAATGGTTGGATTATAGTGGCGGTTTAATATTTGGATACAAGTATAACAAATCTCTAGGAGCATTTGTTGAGGGTAAATATAACAAATATTGGAACAGAGAATGGTATGACTTTAAGTTTGGTGTTAATTACGTAATATTTTAAATATGTATACATACGAAATAAAGCTAGATCGAGTAATTGATGGTGATACTATTGATGCTTATATAGATTTAGGATTTGATGTTTCTGTTAAAAAAAGAATTCGATTTATGGGGATTAATACTCCAGAATCTAGAACAAGAGATTTAGAAGAAAAAGCTAGAGGTTTAGCCGCTAAAGATAGATTAAAAAATCTATTAGAAGGAACAAAAACAATACAACTAACTTCGCATGGTGTTGGAAAATATGGAAGATGTTTAGGCGAATTAAATATTGATATTGTTGACGGGAAAGAAGGGGTTACTTTAACAAATGTAAACGAATTATTAATTAAAGAAGGCCATGCTGTAGAGTATCATGGTGGTAAACGTTAAAATATGGGAAAAGAATTAAATGAAGATACTGGCTTTCAAGTTAGTGTAAAAACTTTAATAGCAATAGGATTTGCAATGGCAACTATAATAGGAATGTGGTTTGCTCTTCAAGCTGATATAGCTGAGGCAAAAGAATTACCAGTGCCAACAGCGCCAGATGTTACTAGGATGGAATTTGATATGAAAGATCAAATGATTCGTCAAACTATTATGACTACACAAGAAGACGTTTCAGAAATTAAGAAATCTATAGAAAAAATTGAAGACAAGCTATATGAATAAAATAATTTGTATACTAATATTGCTTTTAACTATTTACAGCACAAACGCTCAAATAGTAGTAACGGAATTTAACGCGGAGTGGAACGCTGCTAATGGAGTTGATTGGTTAGAAAAATTATCTGACTGTGATTTGGCTAAAGTAGACATAACAAAAGAAACAGCGCTACAACAAAAACATAAAATAATTATAGTACCTACTATTATTATTTTTAAGGATGGGGAGGAAATTGAGAGGTTTCAAGCAGATCTTAGTTTTAAGATGCTTGCAACTAGGAAAGATTTACAAAATGTTATTAATGAACAAATAATGAGCGACTTTTAATATGAAAGAAAAAATATGTAAATTCATTTGCAAGATTACTTTTGGAAAACTTTGTCTAGGTTTGTGTAAGGACAAATGTTGTGAGTAGATTGCTAATATTGTTGTTATTGCCTTTAACTACCTTAGGCCAGTTATTAGTTGATACAACAGCACAAAATAAAAACGCTATACTAGAGGAATTTACAGGCATACACTGTATGTTCTGTCCTGATGGACATGTTATAGCACAACAAATAAAGAACGCGTTTCCTCAACGAGTATTTTTAATAAACTTACACACGGGTGGTTACGCAATGCCTAGTCAAGGGGAACCTGACTTTAGAATTATGGAAAGCGACAGTATTGCCGCTATATCAAACCTAGCTGGTTATCCAGCGGGGACAGTAAATAGATATCAATTCCCAATGACTCAAGGTGGTGGAACCGCTATGAGTAGAGGAGATTGGATGGACGCTTGTTATGACATTATGTCACAACCATCTTATTTAAACGTGGGGCTTCAAGCTCTTCATGATACTATAAATGAATCTTTAATTATAGATGTTGAAGTATATTTTACTGATTCTACTCCGGTGGATGGTTTTGGGTTTTCTGCACTAAACTTTTTAAACGTAGCTTTAGTTCAAGATAGTGTACTAGGTCCACAATCAGGAGCACAACAGTTTAATCCAAACGCTATAGTTCCTGGTCCTTGGCAACCAACATATGTACATCAACATATGTTACGAGATATGGTTACTGGACAATGGGGAGAAGATTTATTATCTGGCCCTACACCTGTAGGTCCTGGATATTTTGTATTTACAAGATATATATATCCAATACCACCATATATAAACGACGTTATGTTTAGAGTGGAACACATGGAAGTAATTGCTTTTGTTACAGAAGGTTTACAAGGAGAGATTATAAGTGGTAACGCTTGTGAAATAACATATCCTCTTCCTCCACCAGTTTCTATAACAGAAATACTACCAAAAGTTAACGATAACATTGTATATGATATTTATGGTAGACAAGTTACTGAGATAAAAGAGAATACAATATACATAAAGAATAACAAGAAATTTATTAGATTTTAAGATGAAAAAACTACTATTTATATTATTATTATTACCTACAATATTACTATCACAAACAACTGATAGTTGGGTAAACTTTAAAGTACAATATGATTATTATGGCGTAACAGAATCAAATTGGTTTATGGTTGAAGATACTATAAATGGAGATACGGTTATATTTCATGAACCAACAGTACCTTATGAATATTTAGATACTACTATTAATATAAATTCAGGAAATTATATAATTACATTAAATGATAGTTATGGTGATGGTTGGAATTCAAATAGCCCAGCGTATTTTAAAATGATGAACACTTGTCAAGGTCTTATTTTAAATCTTGATCCATTAACACAAATGTTCTTTACGTTAGATACATTGGTAAATATATGGCCATGTGCTCCTCCAATTAGTGGGTGTATGAATCCTATTGCATTAAATTTTGATTCACTAGCCACAGTAGATGATGGTTCGTGTGTTTTTCCTTCTTGTGGAGGTTGGGACACCGCCTGGGCAACACAACAATGTGTAGGTCCTCAAGTACTCACTTATTATGAGTGGACAACGGCCTCGAATCCTAGTTGTGATGTAATTAAAATATTTTATGGAACCGCAAATTTCAACCAAGTATATGATGTAAATATTAACAATGGTATTTGGGGTATTTATATGGGTAGTGGTCAACAACCACCTAATTGGAACGATGAAAGATACTTTCAAGTTATGTTTGCGGACAGCTCACTATCAGATACGTTATTTTATACACCATATGCGTGTATTCCAGGGTGTACAGATTCTACGGCAGACAACTATAATCCTTGGGCAACCTCTGATGACGGATCGTGTGATATACTAGCTTGTGATTCTTTAGAAACAGAAATAACAATTAGTTTAACATTAGATGGTTATCCAGGCGAAACAAGTTGGACATTAATTGATTTAACTAATGGACAGGCAATTGACCAAGTACAGGCAGGAGAATATGATTTTGGAGATGTGGGGCAAACGTTTACGTATACTTACTGTGTAGTTGGATTTGAGTTTATACTGTATGATTCTTATGGTGATGGTTTAGCGGGTTCAACTACCGGTGGTTCTATTGATGGTTCTTGTACTATATTTGATTGTAATGGAGATACTATTTGGAGTTTACCTGATCCAGGTTTTGGTTCAACGGCTTACTCAGGTGGACAATGGCCACCAGCATGTGCAGGACCAGTTACTGTTAATGGTTGTACAGATCCAGCATACCAAGAATACAATCCACTAGCAAATAATGACGATGGTTCTTGTACCAATTTACACATACTAGGATGTATAGATTCAACTGCATATAATTTTGATCCTAATGCAACTGCAATGAATATTGTTCCAGTGTGCAACTACACTCTACAAATAGAAGATGATGGAGGTGATGGATGGGGTAATTCATATTTAGGCGTGTCTCAAGGTTCTAATAGTTGGACATTTACAATGGGACCTGGTTATTATACACAATCATTCCCACTTTCTTTAGATACAGACGAACCAATAACAATTTACTATTTTCAAATTGGAGGACCACAACAACCTCTACAGCAAATAGCTTTTCAAACATTACATAATTCGTTCTTACTAACAAACTCTCTAGGAGATACCCTGTTATCAGAAGGAACTAATCCATTTTATAACAATGGACAAGGAGCACTTCAACCATTTCAAGCTCCACTATGGACAACATACTCTGCAATGCCTTATTGTGGTGATTATTGTATAGAAAGTTTTTATGGCTGTATGGATTCAACAGCTTTTAACTATGATTCTATAGCCAACATAGACGACGGGTCTTGTGTACCTATTATTTTAGGGTGTACTAATCCTTTAGCATTTAACTATAATGCACTAGCAAACGTAGATGATAGTAGTTGTGTAGCTACTATAGTTGGTTGTATGGATACAACAGCATTTAACTACAATCCTTTAGCTAATGTTAATGATTCAGCATCGTGTATACCTGTTATATACGGTTGTATGGACAATACAATGTTTAATTACAATAGCGCTGCTAATACAGACGATGGCGCGTGTATACCTTTCTATTATGGTTGCACTAGTCCTATTGCGTTTAATTATGATAGTCTAGCAAATACGGATGACGGATCGTGTGTTCCAGTGATTTTAGGTTGTATAGATATAACAATGTGGAATTTTGATCCATTAGCCAACACTGACGATGGTAGTTGTGTACCATTTATTTATGGATGTACTGATCCTTTAATGTGGAATTATGATGCTTTTGCAAATACAGATAACGGTTCTTGTATACCGTTTATTTATGGATGTACCGATTCAACACAATTTAATTATAATCCTATAGCTAATACAGATAATGGTTCTTGTATTCCAATTATATATGGATGTACTAACCCTATAGCGTTAAACTTTGATGCAACTGCTAATACAGACGACTTTAGCTGTATATTACCTATATACGGTTGTACAGACTCAACAGCATTCAATTATGATCCTTTGGCAAATGTAGATAATGGTGGTTGTATTCCGGTAATATTAGGATGTACAAACCCTTTAGCTTTAAACTACAATCCTCAAGCTAACACAGACGATTTTAGCTGTGTACTTCCAATATATGGTTGTACAGATAGCACTATGTTTAACTATAACCCACTAGCAAATGTTGATAACAACTCTTGTATACCTTTTGTATATGGCTGCACGGATCCTGCTGCGTTCAATTATAACCCGTCAGCGAATACGGAGGATTTTAGTTGTATCCCTTTTATTTATGGGTGTATGGATAGTTTGGCTCTTAACTATGATTCACTTGCTAACACGGATAACGGTTCGTGCATCACGGTGGTTATGGGTTGCATGG
>Ga0098054_1000453_pt1 | contig 25675 bp, 27 predicted proteins | sample 16_taG_FD_75048 | JGI IMG/M metagenome (GOLD analysis project Ga0098054, IMG submission 75048) | Marine viral communities from the Subarctic Pacific Ocean - 16_ETSP_OMZ_AT15313 metaG | ecosystem: Environmental > Aquatic > Marine > Oceanic | place: Pacific Ocean | collected 2015-01-18
TGACTGCAAATACTGATGAGGATTGGCAAAAGAAGATTCAAATGCGACAGGCAGATGATGAGAATGTAGAGGCGAGGAGAGAATGGTATGGTGTATGAAACGACCCCCTTCGACCAAGCGTGGACTTTGCTCAAGATGCCATACCACGGAACAACAGAAGCCTCTGCACAGAACATACTCCAAGAGGGTCTTCTCGCTTTACCCCAATGGGATGGTACCAGCGTGGCTATGACAACATTAGACCCTAAAGAAGCAGAAAGATATGCTTTCTATGCTGCACGAGATGCGAACGAAAAACCTGCGGTTCTACATATTTCCGACGATGCGCCGGGTCAGCGACCCATTGGTGATAATGAAGAATATCTTGCTTACGATGCCAAACCACACAAAGTTGCAGTTAAACCGGAATACATTTCTAGGTATCAGAAACCCAGCGAAAATTATAGGGGGACTCACGAATGAACCCCTTTGACTTAATTGGGTTAGTAATAGTTATTCCTGCATTTATGGTAGGAATTATTTTTTCTTCTATATATTTTATGCAATGGATGACTACTTTTCTTATTGAAATACAACAGGGGATACTCCAAGGGATAGATGATATGTATATAGGCGATGAATGATTATTCCGATGTTTACGAATATTTATCTATACATATAACTATATTAATCTCTATGTATAGACAATACATAAGACAATTAGGACAGATAAAACTTAAGGTGACCCCCTACGTGGGCTAACACGAGGTCATACTATGAGTAGAGACATTGGAGACACAAATGAAATGAAAATGACAGGGCTGATTTTATCACAATCGGCTTTAGTAGGGGTAGCGATAGGAGTGTATAGTTCAGGGCTTTGGATGCCTGCTGGTGCATCTGCAAATTCAACAGTAAACGGAATGACATACGCAATGGGTGCTTTAGCGATTCAGACAATAGCATATTATCTTTTTAAGATGTTCTTTGAACAGTCTATGAAAGAAAAGGTAGAAGTTGCAGAAATGCAAAGAAACAGGCAAAATATGTATAGACAGCAACAAATGGGCTTTGACCAACGAAGGGCGGATTTAGAATTGAGGCAAATGGAATTACAATTAGAATCTGAATTGCGTTTAATGCAAGAAGACCCAAGTAGATTAGTTTATTTCAATGGTGGTAATGTAACCGATGGTGTAGCAGGGGACTATCATAATACTGCTAATCCTTTTGGAGTACCATCTCATCCGGCAAAAAACGAAGCACCTATGAATTTAGGATTATCTAATCCACAACAATCTAACTTACCACCTCGTAATTTACCTGTAGCACCAAGGGACGAGGTTGGTGTAACTCAACGATTGAAGAAAGATGGAACGCCGGATTTAAGATATAAAGCCTAGTGAGGTAGACCAGTATGGTGTTACCCGGGCAACTTATTCCTTCCCCAATGCGCATTTTTCGTAACGTTGGGGATGATTCTGTTGAAGAAACTCTACGCGCCATGCATTTAGCAAATACGGTTGATAACACTTATGAATGGGGATTAGGTTGGATTAGAACAATATTATGTTCTATTGGTGCAGCAATGGCTATATCTGCAATGGAAGCCAACACAGATTGGAATCTTTGGGAATTAACAGTTGAGTGGGTGTATGGTAAAATGGCAGACTTCGGTACTTGGCTAACAGGCAAGTTCAGTTGATGGTATATGGTTGCTGCAAGTGGTAGTGTATTAGTAGGTGTAGCCTTATACGGCAAACAAGCCTATAATAATTGGAAATCTAGAAGAGTAGGAATATATGGTTCATCTATGGTAGGTAAAACTACTTTGGATAAATATATGACAACACCGGGTGAAATGGAAGAAATACCTGACCATGAAAGAACTAAGCATTTCAAAATAATTACTCGTTATATATTGCCTAAAGCAACACGAAAAAGAATACGTTGGGAAGGGGAAAGAAGAGTCATTCATTCTGCTGATTTAGGTGGAGAAGATAGATATTGGAATCTTTGGATAGACGATATGGTTGCTAGACAATGTGAATATGTTATATTTATGTTTGATGATAGAGCATTCAAAGGTGGAGATGATGCAATATCACAAGTTGGAGGATTTAGGTTTCTAGTAGATAATATAATAAATAGAAATTATAGATATAGAAATTGGAAAAGTTGGAGAAGGGGAAAGAGGTATGTTCCTAAGATGATACTGTTAGTTGCTAATAAAGCAGATAGATATTTTGATGCTAAAGCAGCACAGTTGTGGAGAGAGGGTAGAATAGGAGAACACAAGATATTCGACCCTTTTAGAGAAGACCTAATTAGATTACAAAAAGCAGGTATTCCTACACGCCGTTCCTTCATGGCAACACGTATAGGATGGAACGTTGAGAACACATTATTAGAGATGATAGATTATTGACCACATGAGTGACCTTTTTGATGTAGTAGGGTGTGCGAGAGGTATGGTGAGGGGGGCGACGACGACTGCATTGGTTTCTACCGGGGGTACTAGTAATTCGTTAAGAACTACTGTTCCTATGTGGATTGTAGAGCAATTTGGGTTATCCGCTGGCTCTAGAATAGATTGGAGTTTAGAAGTTAAAAATGGCGAAATGACTATTTCAGTGAACCCTCGGGAGTGATGAACATGGTGATGAGTATGAACCCGTTTTATTCCCCCCAACAACCCAATCTAGCACAAGTTAATGAGGCTACGTTGATAGCGTTAGCACAACAAGGAAATCCCAATTTTACACACGCTGCTCTGATGGAACAAGCCGCAGCACAACAACAAATGCAGAGAATGGCGACAGAAAAGAACATAGAAGTTCCTAAAGTTAATTTTTATCCTTCTCGTCATGCTAATCCGTATAAAGCGAGAAAACAAGATATCCGTCAAGCATATAAATTATTGAGTCCAACAAAACGGTCTATTATAGACCCTAGAAGACTATTTCGTCATAGTAAATATATGTATAATAAGGACACTGCTGTGTGCTGTGTAGACGGATGTAACGTTAAACAATTAATTCAATATGATAATCTATATTCGAGAATAAGCGATGAAGAGAGCGGAAGAACGTTGTGGGATATGTATTGGCAAAACCCAGTTACAGGAGAACCCGAGGCGTTTATAGCGAGAGAGGGAGTAACAAGTGGTCATATGATGAGAGCCACATATTGTCCTGAACATTTACACCTCTATCATTTGTTATGCAAATGGGAAGAACAACAAGATGTTGAAGATGAGATGAAACCTAGTCGATTTCGTGATAAAATAAAAAGAGGTGTAAGTATAGTTACTGTCCCGGTCTCTACTGTTACTGGTGCACAAACAGGACCGTTACATCCTTTAATTACAAAATATGAACCTTTCTTTGCAGAAATATCAGCAGATGCTAGGAGTAGTGATGGTATTAGTATGTTACATTATACTAATCCTGTTACTGGAGAAAATGACATTACTACAATTACTTTTGATATGAGGATGTTTCAAAAAGAACTTATGGATATGACTAGAACTCCTAATATACCATTTCAAGAGATTCTTAACCAACAGGCTCAAGTCCTTACCCCACCTCCGACGATACCGGACGCGGTTATGGAGGGGGTACAATGACAATGAATTGGAACACACAACAGCAGCCCACAACTACATCTCTTAATCTAAGTCAGACAGGTGCACCGACAGCAAATTATGGTACTGCATATGCACCACCACAACAAGGGTGGTATCAACAACCTCAACAACCCGGTGTACTAGGTTCTTTATGGGGTGGAGCAACAGGGCAAGACCCATACAATCAACAAATGATTATGCCACCAAGTGATACAGAAATTTTACTAACAATGTTAAACACATCTTATCCAGTGGAAAGGTTTCTTCAATCACAATTATTTCCTATGATATTAGATTTAATTAGTCAAATTAACACTTTTTCTTTACTAAATGTTTTGAAAAACGCTAATTATAATTTTGATGAAGATAATGGAGTTTTCAAATTAGATGTGACTAGTTTACCATCTGAACTACAAACCATGAGTTCTGAGAATGTAATGTCTCAAATGAACTCCATGACTAATGTGATAAATCAAACTATTACGAATGCTGATGCTACAAGACAACAAACTCTACAAAATGCACAACAAAGTATGTTACAAAGCCAATTAACTAATGCTCTTAGCGACCCCGGTTTAGTACAAAATGCAGCAGCGGGTACTGGAACATTTTTCCGTAGTTTCCTTACAGGGGGTAGAGCATAATGATAGGTGGAAGTGGTCTTGGTAATATGGGTGTACCAGTACCAAAACAAATAGCAGATATGTCAATGCATATGCTTGCACCAAAAAGAGAAGTAATTGTAGATATGGTGATGGTACAACTAATTAGTGCTATACTTATATTTATGGGAATTTTAATATTCAAAAACGCTGATATATCACAACAAGATATGTCTATGTATATGGTAGGAGTTTTCTTTTCGTTTATACTCTTGACCTCTATATATCAAAGAATAACACGGTTTGTATAAGTAATACTGATTAAGCGGTTCGCTTTCCGGTCTAACGTGGTTGAGCGAGAGCCAGTTATGAAACGTTCCTGTGCGTTCTGTCAAAGCGACGACAGAACAGTACTTGAGGAGGCTGTCAAAAATGGCGAAATGTCTTGTAAACAGTTGGATAAAGACATGGGTTGGAGAGCCAATACTGCTGACCGACATTATCGTAACCACATGGGACAATATCATATGGCGGCAAACCCATCTTGTGTAATATGTTCTAATGAGAATAGGTCTAGATTTGAAGAGAGATTTTTTGCTGATGGTTCAGAATCAGAAATAATTGCTGCTGAATTAGGGATACAAGAGAGTACTGTATATCATCACATGAAACACCACTTTCAGCCATTAGTTCAACGCTCGGCAGTAACCGAAGTTGCAATTACAGTTGGAAATGAAATTACCGTATTACGGAACAATGTCGAAAGACTTAATGGGAAACTAACAGAATTAATGGATGAGGGTAATGTTCATGAAGAGGGATTTGTTAGAAACGCAGTTTCATTACATAAGGAAGTTAGAGAGTCGATAAAAGATTTAACAAAGTTCCAAGACCAATGGGGTACGATGGGTGAAGGGTCTCAAGTGAATCAAACAATTAATATTCTTAATGTGGAATTGGCTAAGGAAAGCCCCGAAACATGGAAGAGAATAAAGTCTCAATTACAAGAAACTGTGGAGGGGATGGAATGATACCAATTACAGATTTAATGCAAGTAACTCATCCGGGGTATCAAGTTTATACTTTAGGGGCAGAAAGAAGTAATCCTAATCTTCACTTACCTGTATTTTTAGATTATTGTACATGTGTTTGTGAGAGATTTAGACATTATGCATCTCAACACACTGAAAGGTTAGTTACAGAAAATAGTCTAATGAAAGTAATCGACATTGTAAAAGATTTAGATGAAACCGATGACCCTGAGGTAGTATTTCCGTTGAGAACTGCATTAGTCGGTGCATCATTAGAGTTTGTCGAACATTGTAAGGACATGGGTAATTGTTTCAAAACACCGTATGCAATGAAGAACTTTTATCACAATTTAGGTCATATGGTACAGAGTTTAACAAAAAAGTTCGCTGGGGTTGATGAAATATGAGTAAAATCTTAATTAAGTCTAGTAGTGGTACTATGAGTCTTAGAGATACTCGTATTTACAATCCAAGAAGTGAATCATCATACATGTTTCGTAACAATGACGAAGACGAAACTACCTACACTGGTCACGAAGATGGAAAGTATCGTGATGAAATAACTGAGAAAAAGAAAAAGAAAAGAGATGACAGAAAGAAAGAGATGTCAAAACTAAAACACATTAAAGTAAAACCATCTGAAATAAATAGTATTTCTGATGATGACGAACAAGAAGAAGATGATAAATTAAATCGTGAAGTAGAACCATCAAAATTAACCGGACCACCGGGTAATATGGGATTCTTGACTAGTTTAGCAAATCAAGCAAAAGGACCGGGTGCAGCAGGTGGACATGCGTTTGCTACTGGTGAACCAATGGAAATATCATTTCAGTTACTAAAGGCTAAAGGTCATGATGAAAGACAAGGTTTTATTGGTACACCAAAGAAAGAGAAAAAGAAAAAAGACAAAAAAGACAAAAAAGTTGCTATTCGTGCTAAGAAGGATAAAAAAGAACGCTCTAAGAAATGGAGACCATCAACAGGTCAGTTCGTAAAACCACCCGGTGGTATGACCCCAAGGTCTGCTACTGGTCGTAGAGCCAAAGCGAGAATGCGTGGTATCAAAGGTGGCAAGAAAACTGGTTTAAGCAGGGCACATCTTGCTGTTGAAATGTCACATCGTGGTGTAAAAACAAAGCAACCCCAATCTAAAGACCCAAGAAAATATAGACAATACATGGGTCAACAAGAAGGTAGGAAAAGATTAGGTGGAGTAAGAACCGTATCTTCTCAACCTGCTAGATTTGGTACACGTTCTTACAGTGCAGGTCCAACTGGTGCTGGGATGTTACAAAGTCGAGGTCAAGCGATGGTTAGAAGACCGTCATTAAAACCACATAGAGCACCACCCTTAGTACCACCTAGAACCCCACATACACCGTCAATGCCACAGTTACCAATACCTAGTCCTCCTCCTATTTCACAACCAAGTACCGGTGTAGCGGTACAGGGTATGGCAGCACAAGGTCCAATGTTTAACCCATCGAGAGTTCCTACATCATCCGTTCAAGGGGTTATGACAGGACCAATTGGTGAGGGTAGTGAGTTACAGAAAAAGGGACTATCATACTATGACATCGCAGAATTGAGGCAGTTAGTCAACGATGCTCGTCGCGCTTTGAAACGAAAAGAGTCAAAGAAGAAGGGTAAGGGTACTGGAGATACTAGTGGTGCTGGGAGTAATTTACCAGCCCATTCTGAAAATGGACCAGTTACAAGCACAAAACCTGAAGGCGCAACGGAAGATGAAACGGACGCACGAAGGTTTGGTATTAATCCGTTAGACTTGTACACAAGCAGGGGTGGAAGAACACCATGATAACATCTCATCCATTAATATTAAAATCCATTACAATACTAAAGGGTGATGGTAATTATGGTTTTTTTGATGGTCACTTTGTAATTCATCGATACCCACCTAGGGAATCGTTTCACCCTGACCCTAATCAACCGGATGCCCCTGCCTTTGCACATACTGGTTCTGCACATGAACAAGAAACTGGTATACCCGGTGTTGGAAAATCAATAGTAGACCCTACCAAATCGCAACAAGGTGAGCATGGAGAAATGTTCTTCCAAGATGAAAAAGGCGGTCATCATCTACATGGTATAGATGGTGTTGTCAGAGCACTTGGTGAAGAATTGAAAAAGCAAGGAATTAATGTGCCTGCTAAAGATTTAGTTCAAAAAGCCATAGATATGCATAACGAAGAATCGCCTGATAAAAATAATCATCTTCCTAATATAGATTCTATGGCTTGGAGAAAAATAGTCATGTCTGACTTTCAAAGAGGGACTCATACTGATAAAGGAAATTATAGTGCAGATGGTCAGTTAATTACAACAACACCAAATGGACACCACAATTTAGGACACCCTACTAAACCAGCACATAAGTATGGAAAGTTCCTTGAATCTTACACCGTACCATATCATACACAGTTAGCGAAAATACTCAACGAAGTTGGATTTAATAACACTAAAATAGATAGAAATGGAAGAGAACATAATATACTAGATTTCGGTAATGGAAAGAAAAGTTTCCCATATATTAGACCTGCTAAACTGAATTATATGATTAATCCTGTTACTGGTGCGATGACTCCCGGAGCACATCATTTAGAAATGGGCCATCTGAAAGGTGGAGATAAGTTACCAGCACACCACATGCAAAGATTTAGCGATATGGGTGTCGATGAAGGACAATTTCAAGATATAACATCTTGGGATACATTGCACCATTTACCCGATACATATTTCTTACCACAAAGCGGTAGGAGAAAAAACAGAGCAGAAGTTATTCGTTCTGCTAATTTTCATTTAGAACAAGCACTTGGGATGGATAGTAAAGCCTTTGGAACATTAATAGCAGGTTCAGTACCGCCTAAATTTTTCAAAAGTACTTTTACAGACTTTAATGGAAAACAACACAAAGTTTCACAGTTGTTGTCAAGTCCACAAGGAAGAGCGATGCTTACAGAGCAACTTTCTGAATATCCAGCGTTTCAAGCATTATTTGGAAAAACTCAAGGAACTCTTGCTAAATTACATAATCATTATACTGAAAGATATGGTGATGTTGATACTGGGCTTGAAAAATATATGTCACATAGCACTAGAACGCCTGATTCTTACAGGTCAGGAGAAGGAACTGGAAGGACATTGGGTATACACAACAACGCTAGAAAAATATGGGCTAAAGCCTTAGCAGCGGGTAATTCAGGCGATGGACATTCTAATTTCAGAAGTGATGCTTTGTCACGTGAAGAAATAGAAGCAGCAGGAATTGGTCTGAGAACTGATGATGCGTCTATGGCTAACGCGCCTATGATAAGAGCGATAATTGAAGAAATAGCACATCATCAATCACTTTCAAGAGGACATCAAGAAAAAAGAATGTTACCACCACAAGAAGAGATTGAAAAACTAGCCCCGCTAGTTCAATCATCTCTTGTCGGCGGTGCAATGTTTGGTGATGATGATTCTGTGATGGACGCCCCGGCATACATGCAAAACAGATACGTCAAGCCTGTACCACCAGTAACTGCTACTCAAAACACAATTCCAACTGGACCACCAATGGCTGCAACTCAAGGTGGTCCACCACCTCAACCTGTGTCAACACCACCTCAACCTGTGGCAGCACCACCTCGGCAAAGAGTGGCAGTGACTCCACCACCTCCTAATGCACCACCAGCCTTAGTAGCACAACACGCTGCTACAAGTCCATCACCTGAACCTGTATCGACTTATCCTCAACAGATGACATATCAAAGAGGTCAAAGATTAACACAACCACAAACCTTGAATCTAACACCACAACAGAAACAAAGGTTACAATTTGCATCTGCACCTCAAGAACAAGTTAGACAGTTGATGCAAGATTCAGGTGCAGCACCACAAAGAGCACCATTAACCGATGAGAGGGTACAACAATTCCAACAAAACGTTGGTGACCCGTATCAGAGATTTATATCACAATACGCTAAGAGTAGTGACAATCCTGAAGATGCTAAGGATAGATTAGTCAAAGCAATTGAAATATTGCAGATAGAAGATGCTAGGAAAGATAATGATATAATTCAACACATTCCTATTAAGAAAATGAGTAATGATTCTTTAGATGATATTCGTAATATGGCTGTGAAAATGGATATTACTACAGCAGATGTACGTACTATTCTACACAGTAAAGGCGACTGGGAGAGAATCACTAAAGCATACGGGTATCCTGATAAGGTAGTTAAGGTCGTCAAGGTTTCATTCGGGGGTATCTAAATGGGCAAGGTCTATGTTTTAGCGAAGGCAGATGGAGGTATACAACCTACATTAGGTTCTCAAGGTAATTTGGGCCTTATGATAAACCCAAGTCCTGAAAATATAGATTATTCTAAGTATGGCCCATCTAATAGTAATCAAAATAAATTAGCGAGAAGATTTGGTAACATTGGTAGTAAGGCTAGATATGGATTAGGTGCATTAGGTGCTTTGAACTCATTTTACAATACTACATCTAGTGGTCAACCCGGTGCTTTGACATCCATGGGTAGTGGTGCTATGAGTGGATATTATGGTTCACAAGGACTTGAGCGACAGGCTGCTAGACATGGTGCAAAAGTTGGTGTGAAGAGAGATAATAGAGAAAGGGACGCTGTCTGGGACGAAGCACAAGATGAAAATCAAATGTATGATGCTTACGATGAAGCGCAAGCAGATAATCAGCAGTATAATGCTTCACCACATCCTTCGGTAGCAAGGCGTACTGAATATATGGCTAATACACCGGAAGCGGTAGCCGAAAGAGAAAGTAGGGCTAATCAAAGTAATACAGGTCAAGTAGGTGTTCTAGGTAATGCAGGTGGAAGAGGAAGTCCTAACATATTTAGCGATAATTATGCTAATACACAGAGATATCAACAAATGATGAATAAAATTCCTGCACCACCAACACCACCACTCAGACAGCCTACTGGTGCAGCACCACCCGGACCTGAAACAAATAATTCAATTACTAGCAACTTACAACTGCCTCAACCAGTTGGTGTGACTAGTGCAAATACAGAAAATGCTAGACTAGAAAATTACGGCAAACCTCCAGTTGCTGTTATAGACCCTGCTAAATTAAAAGAAATTCAGAATGAATCACCCGATGGAGTATCATCTACCGTAGCGGGTGCATAAAATGTCAAACAAAAAAGAGATGGAAGAGTTTATCCTAAATATGGATAGGAAAATGAGTGAAAAATCTTTCAAATATTTTTTTGTTGATGTTCTAGGTTTTTTATACAACCATCACCATCAATCTTGGAAAGAAGGGTTAGAAGAATCGCAGTATTATTGTGTTAAGGCTTCACGTGACCATGGTAAATCTGTGTTTTTTATGACATATGCTTTATGGTTAGCGGCATTCAAACCTAATACTCACGTAATGATATTTTCTCATTCTCTTGAACAGACTCTTGAACACATGCGTTTTATTCGTAATAATATTGAAAGTAATCCAGTTCTCACGCATCTAAAACCACAGGGCAAACCTTGGGCCAAATCATATTTCGAGTTTTCCAACGGTAGTCGTATGATGGCAAAGTCGGTTGGCGGGGCTACTCGTGGTTTCCACCCTGATATTGTAGTGTGTGATGATATTTTGTGGGGTACTACTGCTACTGAACTTGCTAAGACGGCGGATTGGTTTTATGGTGTTTTGTTACCTGTACTTCATCACAGTAGTAAATTGATGATGGTTGGCACACCATTTAGTTACAATGATTTGTACGCTGAATTAGAACAGAAGAAAACTTTCAGAGTAGAAACATATCCAGCAATAAATGCAGAAGGAATAGCATTATGGCCTGAGAGATGGGATATTGATTCTTTAGAAAAGAGGAGGCTATCTATGCCTGCTATACAATTTACACGTGAGTATTTATGTGAACCGATTCATGATGTTGCGAGTATGTTTCCCGGTCCGTTATTACAGAAGTGTAGAGACCCTAATCTTGTTCTTCTTGACAAAGCAGAGACTTTTTACAACGAGGAGGGTGAAGCAAGTGGTGTGTTTGGACAACATTTCATCGGACATGACCCTGCGATAGCATCTGATAAGAACGCTGATTTTACAGGGATGACTGTTATGAGAATGAAGCCTGATGAAGATGTCAAGGAGATAGTTCACGTTGTACATGAAAGGGGAATGTCATCAATGGCACAAAAACGCATGATGGTTATTTTGAATAATAAATTTCAACCTGAACTTATCGAACTTGAAGGTAACAATTTTCAAAGAATGTTAGAACAAGAGATGAGAGAACTTAGGGCTGATATGCCTATCAGAGTATTCATGACTACTCGTACAAGAAAAGAATCATTGTTCATGAGCCTACTTCTTGCGTTTGAGCAAGAACACATTAAACTTCCATATGGTGATGAAAGGAGCAGGGCTTACACACATAAAGTGGAACAGGAATTGAATAGATTCGGTATGCAGAAGAATGGGAAATTGGAAAGTGTTGGTACTCACGATGATTTGGCGATGAGTCTAGCGCTTGCTAATTGGGCTTCTAAGGAGTTTAAGGGAAGCGTTATGCTCTTAGATGATTACATGCCGGGCTTTGATAACTGGTTCAGAGGCGAGAGTAAAAACGACTCGCTGATGATACCTTGAGGGATTAAAATGAATGATACAATAATAGACGAAAATAATATTAATACAACTCTTTGGAGATAAATACGATGAATATGTTTCCACAAAATGGAGATGGTTGGTTTGAAACTAATATAGGGTGTTCAGCATCTGATTTAGTTTATAGATTAAGAAAAGCGAGAAGACATAATAAAGAAGAAAAAGTTTTCATCGATAAAGCCATACAGGATATAAGGACTATGAAAAGTATGGAAATGGATGCTACTTTGAAAATGCACCCTTGGGCTGAAAAACATTCTGATACGATTAGAGAATTAGGTATGTCTGATAAAACTATGAAATCTCTAAGAAGGTTTGGTGACAGTAGAAAAATAGGTTTGACTAGGGCTTGTATGCAATGGGAACAGGCTGATAAGGCTTTGAAATCCTTAGATAAATATGAAGATGTTTGGGGAGATGAAGAAAGAAAAGCGTGGGTTTCTGCTATGGATGCAAAAAGAGATGCTCGTAAAATGTGGAAATCAACCCTTAATCAAATTGAAAAGTTAACAGATAAAGAACAACAAGCATTGTATAAAAGTGAAAAAATATTAAAATCTAAAGGGGCGATGTCAGGTCGTATGATATTTGAAAATCTAAAGGAAAGAAAAGTTTTACATAAAAGTATGACATCTATGAAATTAGCAAAATTACTTTCTATGTATGGTGAAGAAGTAGATATAATAGCGGGTGGAAAAAGAGGCACTTTTGTTAAAATGGATAGAACTGGATTAATTATAAAAGACCCTTGGGCTTATGCTGCTGGTTTTTTAGATGCTGATGGATATATTACGATTACTAAAAGGGGAGAGCCACGTGCTGGGTTTATCGCTACAGGTACAAGAGGAAAAATACATTGTGAACAATTACAAAAGACTCTAGATTGTGGTATATTACAATTAGACCAAAAAGTGTATAGTGATACACAAAGAAGTCAACATAGATTACAATTTTATTCTAAAGCAGATATTAGTAAACTTTTGAAAGGATTATTACCCTTTTTAGAAATGAAGAAAACACAAGCAAAGGCGGTTTTAGCATTTATAGAAGAAAAAGATTCTATGAAGAAAGAAGAATTAAAAAAAGTAGTTAGATATTATAATTGGAGCGATGACACCAAAAAGTCAACCGCCCTCCTTTCTGAGTGGGGCGTACAAGCCGACGATGTAACTAAGTGGGCAGAGGCGATATAATATGGCAGAAGAGCAAGGTAGAATTGGGCGTTTCTTGTCAAACATAACTAGGCCGTTTAGAACAAGAAGTACACCTGAGCCACAAATGCCTCTGTATACTACTGGTATACAAGAGCCAGTTTTAGCACAAGGTATTACTATACCCGCTCTGTACGCTGTATCTCATGAAAATTTAATTCTTAGAACTGTAATTTCTAAGTTAAGTCAAGAGATATTTAGAAGGGGATATTATTGGGAGAAGAAGTTTCAACATAAGTGTGTGGAATGTAATGAAGAGTTCAAACATGAAGTAGAGCAATGTACACTATGTGGTGGTGAAACTAAGACACCTGATGTGGAGCAATTGATGTATCCAAAGTGGTTATTAGAACAACAAAACTCTATGGAACAAGATTTTATGCACGTTTTACAAGAAGTAGAAAGAGATTTAGAAGTTGTAGATGATGCCTTTTTAATTTGTATAAAAGATTACTATGTTGAGCCTGAAACATCTGATATTAAGTTCTTTAGAGTTAAAGAAGTGATTAGAGGTGACCCTATATTCATGAGAATTATTTCTGATAAGCGTGGGGTACGTGGTGGCAGATACAAAGTTTGTCCCTTACATAGAGACCAAATTGCTTACCCGGGTCAAGATGACAGTTGCGAAGTGTGTGGGAATAATATGCAAGAAGCACATTATGCTAATATGGCCGGTAGTGGTAAGACACAATACTATCTAGAAGGAGAAGTTATACACATTAGTAAATATAACCCTTCTAAATTGTATGGTAGAAGTCCCGTAAACACAATGTGGAGACAAGCGATGACTCTTACAGCAATGGATAATTATATGTATACTGCATATCAAAAGAGAAGGTCTCCAAAAGGTATTATTTCAGTTACTACTGATAACTTAGAATCTATGAAGTCATTTTGGAAATCTGTTGATGAGAAAATGGAGCGTGACCCTCATTACATTCCTAAAGTGGGGATTGAAAGTGCCACTGGAAGAGGGGGTGTAAACTGGGTCAAGTTTATGGATACTCTTGAGGAAATGCAGTATATTGCTGTTAGAGATGAATTAAGGAATAGAATAGCAGCATTCTATGGTGTTAGTAGTATTTTTATGATTGATAGTGGTAAAAGTGGTGGATTAAATAATGAAGGTATGCAAATACTTGTTACTAATCGTGCTGTTGAGTTTGGTCAAAAAGTCTACACTCAAGTGCTATTTCCAAGATTGTTAAAACAAATGGAAGTAACAGATTGGAAATTAACTCTCTATCCAAATGAAGAAGAAGATGAAATTACAAGACTTCGTAGAGATGAGATGGAAGTTAATTTAGCACAAAGAATGCAAATGCTTGGTTACAAGCCTGAACTCATGGAAGAAGGTGAAAGAGATATCAGGTTTACATATCGTAAGTTGAATCAAGCACAAGACGGTGCACCACCTATGCCACCGGGTATGCAACCTCCTGCCGGTATGCCTCCGGGTACAGGTGGACCGATGGCACAGCAAATGGGTGCTCAGCCCCCCGGTATAATGCCACCATCACAACCCGGTGGAGAAGGTATGGGTATCCGAACTCCAAGTAGCCCAGCATCTCCACAAAATAGGAGAAGTCCGGGTATAGGTTCTCCTGTAACTAGCGTTCAGCAACGTGGTCCTAAAAATTCTTTAGCACAAGATAATAGTCGTGCAATAATGAACTCAAGGCGTATTAAAGGCGCATAATCTAAATAGAGAGGCATATAGCGGTTAATCGGCGATTACCATGGACTTACTAAAAATGCACCCAATGGCTAGGAAACTTACCGCACATAACGAAGCCTTCGCAAAGGCTATTGAAGCGGGTAATGCAGATGATGCAAAGAGTCACCTAAATGAAATAATGAAGTACGCAAGTACGTTGGAAGAGGACTTACTTTATGCTATTAAAAAATCAGAATTAGAAGTAGTTACGCCTAGTAACGGATGGGTAAATAATGTACCTGTACTAAAATGGAATGAATCGGGTTCTAATTTTGATACATCACAAAGAGATAGACAACTACCGGGTACAATAATATCATCTAGAAATAATCCACAAATGAAGAAAACATCGGGTACTTTCGGCCGTTGGTCTAATTAAGGTGGTTTAGATGGTTGATGAGGATGAGAGTGTTGAAGGAAATAACACTGAGAAACTTATGAATGCTTTAATTTCTAAAATGGAAACCATGGATAGAGATATTTTGTCGGTGCGTGAAGAAAACGCAATGTTAAGGAAGACGCTTGAAAACCCTCAAGCAATACTACGTAAAGCGGGTTTTGTACCATATAGCACACCACTATCTGATGATGTTAGGGTTGATGCATTTAGAGCAGATATGGAAACTTCATCGGGTATTGTACTCAAACAAGACGAGAATAATCCCGACAAATATTCTAATGAACAGATTCACGAAATGAGTTGGAATGACATACATGAAATGGCAGACCAACATAAGAAAGTACAGGAGATGTATTGATGAAACCGAGATATGAAAATGCCTCACCTGAGGTTTATGAGATGTTAAAGAAAGCCGCAGCCCTAGAAAAAAGAATCGATACTTTGTCTAAAGCGCATTATCAAACTACATTTTCAACAGAGCCGGGGGGAGTAGAGTTCCATTCAGAAACTGGTGGTCAGACACGTAATGCGGGTTATACCACTAACCAACATCTTCTAGATTCAACTGATGTTGCAAACAAGGGTGCTACGAATGAATCCGTTAGCCTAGATTCACTTTCTCCAAAGATGAATACTCATGACAGGGCTAGCGAAGGCCGTGTCGATGAGGGATGAATCTGTGAAAGAAGACGCAGTTGATGTTTATATCCGACATCGTAATGACTTAATCAAGGCCATATATGATAATGTATATGCTGATGATGAAGTTGGTTTTTACATACAATCTTTGCAGAATTTAGAAAATCAAAATATAACATTTGATGTGACTAAGGCTGACGAAATCGCTTTTTCGTATACAGCATATATGTTAAAGAAAGCAAAAAAACAAAAAAATATTAATATTTCTAGATTAATTCAACAAGAATCTGTTGACCATCCATGGTCAGGTCAAATAAGAAATGACCATGTTATGACTCAAAGACATGGTAAATGGCCTGAGACCGTTAGTACATATGGGTATTGGCCTTTTTCAAAACACAACCACCCACTTAGAAGAAGGAACGCTGTTACTGGTAAACCTGAATGGGAAAGAAAACTTAGTGAAATGTATTTTTCAGATGATGATAGTCCCTCGTTTGCAGAGCGTTTGATGGGAAAGGAAGATGCTCATGAAGCATATCATTTGAAACAAGGACATTCTTTGTATAGAGGTGTTAAGGGTGGAACTAGAAGAGCGAGTAGGAATAAACTCGATGATGAGGGAAATGCAATTCATGCTAAAAATACCAAAGGAGATTTATTGTATGATAATGAAAACCTTCCTATTTATCAACAAGAACATTATCAAGAATCATTACCTAGAAAACAACCCTTTATTGGTTCTAAGTCTAAACATGGTCAAAGTCATTACAAACACATTCATAGCACTAGGTTAGCAGATTTTGAAAGGTGGAAGAAAAAACAAGGTGATGAGAGACTTGCGGAATTAGAATCAAATGGTGTTAATTTAGAAAAAGAACACTTTAACCAACGTATGGAAGATTTGATGCTAGGTGGTAACACTAGAGGTAAATTAACTAGAAAAATATCTGAACAAGAGTATCAAGACCATCTTTTGCATAACCCACAATTTGAAGATTTGGCTGCTGCTAAAAGAGATTTGAGAGTTAATAACTCTGTTAAACACAATAAAGCAATGGGATGGGAAACATGGGCTTACGGATTAGAGTTTGTTGCTCCACAAGACAGAACTAAAATCTTACAGCATATACATGAACATGGAACAGACCATCCTGAACATCAAGACATCAAATTATCCGATGGGCATATCATGCCGATGGCTAGATTAAAATTAAACAAGGAAAGAAGAACAAACGCTGAACTACACCACTGGATGAGAATGCCACATCAATTTGGACCTAACACACATCAATACTTAGAAACCTCAGATGATAATACAACTAGTGGTATGGAAGGTGCAGTAAAGAAAGCATTGAACTCTGTTTATTTAGAGCCTTATGAATATACAGACCCTGATACTGGTGAAACTAGTATGATAGAAGATTCAGCACATGAAAGATTACGAAAGAATATCGTTAAAATGTTTGAAGGTGATGTTGATATAGATGATATTAATAACTTATTTTCTTTTTCTAATTCTGATGTTGCTGCTATTAAGAGGGAAAGAAAAAAGGGTAAGAGTTTGAAAGATATAATTACTAGTAGAATACATAAAACTAGTGATGTTAAATTAACAGAAGAAGGGTTACAGTCTTTAGTCGGTTATGATAAAAAATTAAATGAACTTGATAATCATTCAATATTTAATGCTTATAATGAGCCTTTGTTAGATAAAGAAATTATGCAACAAGTTATGGATAATATACAGTTTCAAAAAGGATTAGTAACAGAAGAAAAACCAATTAGAAGAGGTTTGTCTGTTACAAGGATAGGTAATAACGGTCCAAAGCCTGATGATAAAAAACTAACACCCGAAGAGAAGTCTCATTATTTTGAAGATAAAGATGGAAACCTAAAAGGTTGGGCACATATGGAAGAAGATGCATATTCACATAGTCCGGGTATTGGAAAAACACATACCAGTTATCTTGATATTCTTCATAATCATCTTTCTACTGATGGTGGTAAATCTTCTCCTTTAGGTTATTTACAGACTGATGAGGAAGGAAAAGGTCAAACTCAGTATAGCATTATCCCTAATAGTGGTAATACTGGTATGTTTGGTAATTTACATAATATACAAAGGGATACTGGAGTTGTTGGTAGTGGGAGTGCACTTGAAATAATGGCACATACTGATAAATCACGTCCTAATGCTAGAGGTAGAATATTGAGAAATAATCACAATAATTCAAGTGATACAGAATCTACTAGTTTCCCTAATATTATGACACGTCCTCCAAACATAGAAACTAATTTTGATGTTGACTCTGAAAAGTATAATATCAAACGTAATATATCTAGAAACGGGTCTATGCAGAAACTTCATTCAGATAACCCATTTACACGTGTAGGTTCAGCACAAAGGGGAGATACTTCTTTGATGGATTCAGGTGCGATGCATCACCGCCTTCTTGCTGATAACGGTAGATATCCACCATGGGACTCACATCCCGGCTGGGGAGTAACATCGTATGAAGAATTATTTGCTGACCCTGATAAAAGAACCTCTATGGGTGTATCACATCCTGAATATCTAAGAATGCTGGGTGATGCAGGTAGTGCAGAAAGTGAAGACGATGGACATACATTAGATTCAAAGTTATCAACTAATTACAATCAATTAAGTGATTTTGATACTAAAAACGAAAGAGGCAAAACAGCAACGTCATTTAATTTAAAACCATTTTATGAAGATTTACAACATGCTGAGGAATATTTAGATTGGATAAAAAATCCATATCATCATAATACATTTAAATCAATGGACAAAAAAGAAGCATTATCGTATTTAGGTAAAAAAACTAAACTAAATATTGATGATTGGTATACTCTTGAAATTAAAAGAGCAGAGGACAGAGTTACAGAATTGAATAATTCACTATATCCTAATGAGATGAGAGACTTAACATTAGGACGTAGTATCACAAAACAACCAAGTATAGACTTTTACAATAAAAGATTAGCAGATAAACAAGCACAAGCAGAGTATGCTAAAACCGTTTTACTTCCAATGGTGTTAGAACATGACCCAAGTGCTTTTGACCCAAGCGACCCGATTAAGTTCATGCATAATTCTCAAAGATTATGGGAAGACGCTGGTAGAGGTCTTATTCATGACCCCAATCATAATATTACAACTATGGGATATCACATAGTTGAGGGTGATAGGAAATCCATTGAAGAAATGGAAGGTGGCTCGTTTCATAAAAACGTAGCAAGTATATTCGATATGATGCATCAAAGTGGTAGAACGATGCACGAATTAAATCCAACTATGAAAGTTGATAAAGCACTAAAAGTTCTAGGTTTACCTAATGATGATGCACATCAAAATTATGTTAGAGATTATTTATCTTCGTTAAATGGTCCAGTTAGAGCAGCGTCGTTGGGACAGATTGCAACGTGGGGTCAAGAAATTATGCCTCAAGGAAGTGAACACATGGATACTTTGAGTAGAGGTGGTGTTACTGATTTATATGCACATATGGATAGTACATTAGAAAATTATAGAAACTCTATACCTAAAAAGAGAGATAACAGAACATTATACGAAAATATGAGTAAACCTAATGCTGTTGCTGAATCAATACCTTCGTATCGTACCTTAAATCAAATTAAAAGAAGAGTAAGACCTAGTAGCAAACGTTCAGTTTTAGATAAAAATGAATTGGAACATTATGGTTTATCTCATTATGAATCGAAAGACCCATTACATCCGAGAGAAATGAATAAGAAAGGTAAACCGATGAAAAATGCCAATAATCAGCACGCTTCTTACAAAGATATAGCAAGTCATATAATAACGTATGATGAGCAATCTGCTGACAAAGGAAAAAACAATCAATTTACACCTTTTGAACTAGAACAAAAACCAACAGTAGATTTCACTACTGCACCTTTGAAGCCACTAAAATCTCAAGATGGAATATTGCTTCATGCTAATTGGCCTAGAGAACACGGTCATGTGGCAGAACCAACAGTTGGTTTTGAGTTTGAAAGAGATGGAAGACCTGTTGTGGGTAGCAATCCTCAAACTTCTGCGTATCCAAGTATGCCTCAAGCGGCATGGTATCATATATTTGGTGAAGGTACATATGATAATGTCATAGGTAATGTGGATATTACAAACCCTAGAATATTACAAACACAACCTGCTTGGAATCAAACTAATCCTATTACTGGTACATCATATGCCGATAATCCTCAACAAATTGGTAAAGCCGATTTACCTAAAGAAGTACCCTTAATCGACCCGTTACATCGTATATTTGATTTAGATGACTTAAATCAATTAAGAGGATTTACTGGTGAATGGGTAGTTTCAACATTAGTCGACGGTACAAGATGCAAGGTTGTAAAGAAAAATAACAGAATAATCATATTTGATGAAAATGGTAAAAAAATACCATTAGACGATGATGTTAAAGATTCGTTAAAATTAGTTTGTAAGAAAGACTATGTTATAGATGGTATACTAAAAGATGATGAGTTTTATGTAAATGATATTCTTTACTACGATGATGATGAAGTTACTGAATTAACTACGAGAGAGAGAATAAAGATACTAAGAGGACAATTTGAAAGTTATCATCCTGTATTCATACCTAGCCCATCGGATGTTAGAATTACTGATGAGGTTGGGTTAGAGGCCGCTGTCAAGGATTTAGGGAAAGAATCTGATAAGATTATGCTTCGTGATGCAAAGTCTACATACATGAAAGGGGAAGAGAAACATCCTAAATGGGTTATCTTGGCTAAGAGTGAAGTTGATTATCACGTTACATTTGCTACTGAAATAGACAATGGATATTTTATTATTCATTTACCTGAGGATTTAGTGAAGTATGAAATTGTAGAAGGCAAGGCTGTTAATCCAGTATCAGCGATAGGTAGTTTAACTAATTCTGATTATTCTATAAGATTAGCAAAGAGTTTAGAGCCTTATTGGGGTTCTCATTTAGAAGACTTGTTGAAAGAAGAATCTCAAATAGAACCAGAGATGGATGAAGAAAGAGTAGAAGAAGAGAGCGCTGGTATATTAAAACCTAAAAAAGATAAGAATATCTTATTGAAACCACAAAAAGAAATGTACAAAGCATTGTTGATTATGGAAAAGTTACTTGATGAGATAGAAAAGGGTCATAGTAATCTAGCAGGTAGAGGTTTGGGTATAGATGTCGGTGGTGGTGTGGAAAGCCCTAGAGGACCAACTAGGCTTACCGCAGAACAATCATTACCTGATTGGGATATGAAGAATCGACCTACTGAGGATTTGGAGAAGCCTGATGATTATCCGGGTAGAAAACAGAAAAAGAAGGAAATTGCGGCGCAGTCTAGCGTTTTTGATGAAAGAAACCTTGATTAGTAGTCTCGCAGCAATTAAGTAGTAAGGTTATACATAACAGTGGTTAGTGTGCTCGGTAATCTACAGCGATTCAGATATGGCGATGAACCAATCACCATCCTCAAGGGTGGTAATGACCTCATTGTCGCTGGCTACGCAAGCGTGGAAGTTGTAGACAAGCAAGGCGACGTAATAACAAAGGAGGCATTGAAACACGCATTTCGGAAATTCATGGAAAATCCGTCATATAGAAATGTTCAATTGGCTCATAGTAATATACAAGTTGGAGACGTAGTACCGAATTACACAGATAGCGAAGGGAGGTTGTGGAAAAGCGAAGTCGATGATGTCGGGATGTTTGTAGTAGTACAACTCCGTAACGACATCGAGAAAGCCAAGGAAGTCTCAGCAGAGATTAGAAAAGGTATTCTCAGAGGATTCAGTATCGGTGGTCAAGCGTTTAAGAGAGTCAGAAAATCTGATGCAAAACGAGGAGATTACCAAGAAATAAGTAAACTGGAACTTCATGAAATAACGATTTGTGAAAAAGGCATTAACCCTGAAGCAACATTTAGTATATTAAAAGAAGATACGGAAGTGGAAAAAATGACAACAACAGAAAACGATGATGATGATATGATGAAGCAAATGAGCGACGTCCTATCTCGCTTAGAAGGCCGACTTGACAACATGGAGAAAGGTGAAAAACCTGCTTTCCTTGAAGACAAGAAAGACGATAAGGAAGAGAAAGACGATAAGAAGAAAGAAGATGTAGAAGAGTCTGTAGAGAAGTCAGAGTACTCAGACGTTATTACATCCGATTATCTTAACTGGATGGAAGACACTCTAAAGAGTGCCGGAGTAGATACTACAGAGGCACGTGCTCACTTCGATGGTCTAGAAAAAGCAAACTTAGGTTCTACACCTGAAGAATTAGATGCAATGGCAGTTCAGATGACTGGACAGGTCAAGGGTCGAGCGCAGGAAGGTGGAAACCCATCTACTGGTGCTCTAGGTAAGACTACTGGTTCAGTAAAGAAATCAGACTTTATCAACCCAGCAACTCTATCGGACTCAGATATTGAAGCAGCATACGAGGTCTATAAGGCAGCAGCAATGGAGCAAGAGTTCCGTGGCTCTCTAGAGACACAGTTCGCAAGTCGCTTTGCAACAGAGCGTACAGAGGAAATTACAAAGGCAGAAGCAGCGGAATACGATGCACGTGGTCCTCTAGACGAAATAACAAAGGCAATCAGCGCATTATCAGAGCGCATTGATACTATTACTACTCCAGCAGCAGTTGGAGAAACAATTGAAAAATCAGAAGACACTACATCAGTCGTAGTACCTTCAACAGAGGATATGGCAAAGATGTCATGGGATGAAGTACATCACTTGGCATCTAAGGCATTTAATCCGGAGTGAATAGATTAGAGAATAAGATAAATCGGAGGAATTAAAATGGCAAGAGATTATGTACGAACAATAACAGATATGGAAAGATACTACTATGGAGCAGGTAACGCAATGGGTTACTCATACACTGGTAGTGAATTACTCAAGGCTGACAGCCCTATGCTGTCCACAACAGGCGGAACATACCAAGCAATCTATGGTCGCAAGGTTTGGTCACAATTGAACCAAGAGTTCAACGCCTTCTCAATACTACCAAAGAAACCATGGGACAGGTCAGGATGGCGCGTTATCACCGGCCGACCAAACGCTGGTGTTGTACACGGTGGAGTTGCAGAGAACGCAACACTACCTGAGACAGTAAAACCTACTTTCCAGCACATTGCTGCAAAACCAAAGACAATCGCACACACGTTCGATATGTCCGAGACAGCAATCTTCCTTGCAGACAAGGATGATGGAATGGGTGACATACGCTCAGTTCTTAAGGAAGAAATGGGTAAGCACCACGCTGAGATGGTCAACAAGATGCTTCTTGTAGACACTGATACACCAGTTGGAAACAACTTCGAGTCATTAGACAGAATCACAGCAAGCGATTCTACAATGGGTCAAGACTCAAATTGGGTAACAGCAGCAGGGGATTTAGATATCTATTCAATAGACAGGTCTGCTAACTCATGGTCCGATGCAGAAACCAACCTTGGTACTGCTGGAGCAGACAGAGTTTTATCTCTAGACCAAATAGATGACCTATTCCAAAAGATATGGGTACGTGGTGGAAATCCAAAGGTCATGCTAACTGGATATGATACATTGATGAGACTACAACAACTATTGCAGTCACAACAGCGATTCATGGAAGAGAAGAGAGTTACCCCAACCTACAATGGTGTAAAGGGTGTTCCGGGCATGGAAGCAGGGTTCATAGTTGCAACATACAACGGAGTACCTATCATCCCAACAAAAGATATGGACGATGATGGTAACCTATCAAAAATCTACTATCTAGATACAGACTATCTACACTTTAGCACAGCAATTCCGACTCAATACTTTGAGTCAGGTATCGAAACAGGCGACCCATTCGCAATTAACAGACTAGGACAGGAAGGACTTTACCGAACTATGGGTGAGGTATGGACAACTTTCTTTGGAGCACAAGGGAGCATTCGTAACCTAAAGTGAGGTTATTTGCGGAAAAAATAATACGGAGGAAAAGATATGGCAAGCACATTAACATTAGGCGGAACAGCGACAGCAGCCCTTGTAGGGGCATGGGAACTCAGAGCGGGTTCACACGACACTACTGAATGGCTGGACGGAGCAGCAGATACAACATATCCCGGCGGCGGTCCGGGAACTTTCAGCGCAGTAAACAGCGATGGAGCAAACGGATATGACCCAGCACCTAAATTGGCATTAATTAATGTCACAGGTGGAGCAGATGGTGAGACAATCATTCTTTCCGGTGGAGCATCAGCGATTCTGAGCGTTATGGCAACCGATGCAGGAACAGCAGCAGTAGCAGTTGGAGCATCCTTCACAGGACTAACAGCAACTTTGCAATACCTAAGCGGCTCATCAAACGTTACCACAGTAATGATACTTTACAACTGAGGTGGTTTAACTGCCAACAGTAAAATATACTGGGCCTTATTACAAAAAGAAATCACCTGATTCAACAATCAGGGATTTCATGCGTGGCGAGGAACGTCAAGTGAGTCAGGCTTGGGTAGACCAATACAGACGAAAACTTGGGGATAACATGCTTGTTGTCGGTGATGAACCACAACACGTTGATACATTAGGTGATGGATTACCGGATTCAGGATGGCGTAAAGCACAGATTGAAACTTGGTTGAAATCATATGGTGTAGCAGTACCCGGTGGATACAAAACAAAAACCTCTTTACTTTCAATGGTCGACATGGTTTTAAGTCCGGCTGCTGAGGAAGAGATAGAACCCGAGTCACTTGAGGAAGAAGTTGTTGACGAAATACTAGAGGAAGTAGTAGAAGTAATAACTGAAGAAGAAGTAGATTCGGTTATAGAAGAAAATTAAGGAAGTGAAAATATATGGCATTTAGCAGTACAGTAGATAATAGAACACACGTATTAGGTGACCTAATGATGGTTACCGGAGATTGGAACGCAGCGAGCGTAGCAACAGGCACAATAGTAACTGGGCTATCAGAAATACTCGCTTGCGGAGTAACGGGCGACACCTTCGGTGACGTCACTGGTGGAGGCGTAGACGGGGCATTTGCAATCGTTACGGACGCAGCACCCGGCTCTCTTACATTAGATTGTGTAGCCAGTAACACTGGCTCATGGTGGGCACTAGGAAAGCGCTGATTAGGCGGTGACCTAACATGGCAAAGAGCGTTACAATACTTGGACCATATGCTCCTGTTGATTTTAACACGAGTGATGGAAAGACAGCAGTACAAAACGCCATTAGCACTGCTATTGGTAACAATACTTGCGTTTCGGCTGACCCACATACTATATTGGGAAATATCTATGTGGTTGTAACTACAAGTTGAGAGTGAGGGGAATGTATGGGATTCGAGTTACAAACACTTGATATCGAAGACATAAGTCGTGCTCAAAAACAAAATATACGTTCTGACATTCATTATGATGTAGGTACTGTGCAAAACACAGATGCTCCGTTGAAAGGTATCACTAAGAAACAAAGAGCAAGGGTTTCTGACATTGCAGATGTTTTAGATATAGGTGCGGGTACTCGTTGTACCCATTGTGGGATGTTACACTTTCTATGGCGTGCAACGTGTGGTGCATGCGATAGACCTATGGAATATAACCTCGGTACACGTAATGAGGAGGCGAGATTATGAATGAGTTTGACTTAGCATGGACCATCTTGAAGGGACTCCCCGAACAACAGATGTTTATAGAAGATTCAACACCTCCTAAAATGATGAACCAAAATAGGAGAATTAGTAGACTGGGAA
>Ga0098054_1000457_pt1 | contig 25584 bp, 34 predicted proteins | sample 16_taG_FD_75048 | JGI IMG/M metagenome (GOLD analysis project Ga0098054, IMG submission 75048) | Marine viral communities from the Subarctic Pacific Ocean - 16_ETSP_OMZ_AT15313 metaG | ecosystem: Environmental > Aquatic > Marine > Oceanic | place: Pacific Ocean | collected 2015-01-18
TATAGAATGGCTAAACAGATTGTGTGGGAAGACTTAAAGAGTATGTTGCGTGACAAGAACTGGATAAAGAAGATCAATGAATCAGAACTAACCATAACATTGGTTAATAGTAGTATCATAATGTTGCGTAGTGTGGACAATCCAGACTCAATTCGTGGACTAGGTTTAGATCACATAGTAATAGATGAAGCCGCAGATGTATCACAGTTAGATGAAGTGTGGAATGCAGTACTTAGACCTACACTATCAGATAGACAAGGCACAGCACTTATTATTAGTTCACCAAAAGGCAGAGGTTCATTATACGATCTATATCAAAATGAAAAGCGACTAGAAGATTGGAAGAGTTGGCAATATACCACTATACAAGGTGGTAATGTAAGTGCAGAAGAAATAGAAGCCGCCAAAAGAGATATGGATGAACGCACATTCAAACAAGAATACTTAGCACAATGGGTAGACTACTCAGGACTTATATACTATGCATATGGCGATCATAACATACTACAACGACCTGATATGCTCAAAGATCCAGGCACAATGCTACACATAGGCATTGACTTCAACATAGATCCTGGATGTGCTGTAATAGCCGTTAAGACACAATTAGGCTTACACATCATAGATGAACTAGAAATATACGGTACTAACACACAAGAGATGTGTGCAGAAATACAACGCAAATACAAGAACAGGCGTGCCATAGTGTATCCAGATGCCTCAGGTGCACAACGCAGAACAAGTGCAGGAGGTATTACGGATCATATAATACTATCTAACGCAGGCTTTCAACTTAAAGTAGGTGCAGTTAACCCTGCTGTAAAGGATAGAATAGCCGCAGTAAATAGTGTGCTAAAAGAAGACAATATTCGGTTGACAATTGATCCCAATTGTGTTAAAGTAATAAACGGACTTAGCAAACATGTGTACAAAGAAGGCACTAGGCAACCAGAGAAAGATTCAGGACTAGATCACTTCAATGATGCACTAGGATATATGGTCAATCACCTATTCCCATTAAACATCAAACCCATAACTAATCATCAAAGTCCAGTAGGACAAAGAATAAGGAGAAAAATATGAAAATACCAGATAATTGGAAAACAGAAAGCACTCACAAAACAAACACATTGAACACATTGGCACTTATAGGTATAAGTCTTATGTGGGGTCATATGTTAGATCTAATATCATTATGGTGGATGCCATTAACTGTGCTAACACTTATAGCCGCATATGGTAGTGAGATCAATAAAAGGAATTCATAATGAGTACTAGAAAAGGATTTGAAAAGTTAAGTGAGCAGAAAGCACACAACAAAGAAACACATCCTGAACGAGGCACTAGGCGTTATGCACAGAATGAAAAGATTATAAACAATAACCCTGTGTTGAAGAAAGCCAGAGATATATCACAAGGCTTCTCTCCTAGTAGTACTATAAGCACAGGTGCTGATGTTAGTCAACAATACAAAGACAACTATGATAAAATAGATTTCAAAGGTGTTAGACTAGAAAAGAAAGGATACCGTGTTAAAGTAAACGGCGTGTATCAAGACGAGCAAGACAATGACTAATCAATGGCACGGAGGCAAAGGCTCTGCTCCACGCAAGTCAAATGATCAACAAGCATATGAAGATAATTGGGAAAAGATATTTGGCAAAAAGAAGAAACAGCCAGATCACCCTGATTATGACCCTGCTGACACAGAATGGGAAGACTTAGCAGATGACTAAGTTCACTTACAAGCCTTTACCTGCAGGTGTTACTATAGGAAATAGCAACATAGAAGGCTTAGGTTTGTTTGCAACTGATCTGTTTCCTCCTCACACCATACTAGGTATAAGTCACCACATAGTAGACTATCAAATTATTAGAACACCATTAGGTGGCTTTGTTAATCACGCAAACAAGCCTAACTGTGAACTTGTAGAGAATGGAAACACATACATATTGCGTACTATTAGAAACATATTACCCAGAGAAGAACTAACAGTTAAGTATAGTATAGAACAATGATAACATCAACATACAGAATATATTGGTATCCTTCACTGCCGCGTGAACAATGGACTTATGAATTTGAACTAAGCACTGAAGAACAGTACAAAGATCGCACATGGACCATGCGTACCAGAGAAGAATTAGAACTGTATGCAAAGTATTATGCAGAACATATAGGTGGTCATAGATATGAAAAAACATTAGAAATAAACAGGAATAGAAATGAAAACAATTAAAACATTGCAAGACCTAGACAGAGAAGATGGTATAACCACATTCACTGAAGAGTTAGGCAATCATCCTGGACATGTGTTGTTTGAGCAATACATAAGTGCATACAAAGATCTAGATGATGTTGAAAAAGCACAACACAAATTAAGTGATAGTCAAGTGTACAGAGACTACATAGACGCACAAAAGTATGGCATTCAAATATATAATGTGCGTACTAGCCAAGGAATACACCCGGCAGCCGATGTATATAGCGTGGACAATGCCATATTTGTCCAAAAATAATCTATAATAGATAAATATACTTGTTATAACATAACTTGATACTCACACAGTGAGTAGTTATTATTCACTATAGGAATATTATATGGCCGCACCCTTCAACTATTACGATTATATCACAGGTTCCCATGAACTCTATCAACGATACGCAGACGACTGGAGACTTGCAGTACGATCCTTTTGGGGTGGTGTAGAGTACAGAGATGCACAATACTTAAGATCATATGCAATTGATCAAAGCACAGCAAGTGACACAATCAGAACTTATGATGAACAAGACGGTGTAGTAACAGGTAGTTACATCACAGAACTAGTTCGTCCAACAAATTCGCAACAAGAAGCAGACACAGGCAGTAGTGGTTATGTTGGTTCTTTCTATGATGAGAAAGTAAACAATGTACCAGTATTACCTTATACTAGACTGTATGTAAGCGAATACAACGCAATCTTATTTAGATCGCCTCCAGTTAGAAACCTCCCAGATGAAGCAGACATAAAAGAATTTATGCGTAACTGTGATGGCGAAGGCAATTCAATAAACGAATTCATGAGCATGGTAGACACATACTCAACAGTATACGGTGTTGTGTGGGTAAGTTGTTTGAAATTAGCAGGTGCAGATTATCCTAAGTGGAGAATGCATTCACCATTAGATGTACTTAATTGGAAGTATGGTTATGATGCTAATGGTGATCTACAATTAAAGAGTATTGTACTTAGAATAAGTCAAGAACCTGGAGTACAAATACTACAACACATAACCGCAGACACAATCGAAACAATCTTTATGCCATTAGGAGAAGATGATATAGATGTACCAGAAGGTGCTGAATATATTGTTGATCCAGAAGCAGAAGATGAAGACAAAGGATTTTACAGAACAATTCAAGAGAATCCTCTTGGATATCCTCCTGTAAGTCCCATATATCAAAGCACGAAGATCTACAATGGGATAGGTCATACACCTGTTTTTGATATTGCACAAATCCAACGCTCCATATACGGAGACTACGGGGAAATATACAGTAGCATATCGTACGGTGCTCATCCTGTAACAGTTGTAGATGAAACAACATTGACACAAAATGATTTCAATGTTGGTGCTGAGCCTGGATCTGTTATACAAGTACAGAACAGCCTCAATGGGCAACCTAACTTTACTTTTGAATTTAGGTCACCACCTCTAGACAGTATCAAAGAGTTGCGTGAACTTATCGATCAAAAGATAAGCAAAATGAACGAGTTAGCAATGATTAGATCAGAAGAACTAATCAAAGCAAGTCGATCAGGTGTACAACTTGAACAGTACGACAGCAAGTTAGAAGCAATGATACGCAAGAAAGCAACATCATTAGAGAATGCAGAAGCCAATGTGTTATGGCCTATGTGGTTTGATTGGCAAGGACTTGCAATGCCAGATGATTTAACAGTATCATATAATAGACTGTATAACCAAAAAGGTTTAGAAAACGAATTACAAGAGCTGGACAAATTACTACTCACTTATGAAAGATTTGAAAAAGTATTTGGTCCAGATAACTATGAAGATGAACCTGCAGAATTTGCCACAGTAGAAGAAGCAGAAGCAATGGCAAATGTCCTAGGCGGCTCAGGAACTCATAGTCATACCAGTGAGGAGGGCATAACTATATACATGCCATTTGAGACTCACGAAGAATACGAATTAAGAGTAGCAATGGCAAGGTCAGAAGATGCTGACTTTGGTCCAGGGCTCAAACAAAAGATACAAGAGCGTTTAACACAATTAGTTGAAGGTTCTTACACGAACAATAGTCTTTAAACGGACAAGTTGTATAGGTAGGAGTACCATAGTAGGTGCCCTTAAGAAAAATACGCTCACTCAAGCGATAACTAGGAGATAGAAAATGGAAGCAGATTCCACAAATACAGTTGAACATACTGAACAAAGTGTTCCGGTAACAGATTCCGCAAATAGCGTCGACAATATGGAAACGGTTAAATCTGAAAATAATACAACGCCAAGCGTTGAACAAAGAGACGGTAAGTTATATGTTGATGGAACTCGTGTGTATACTCGAGATGATGTTAACAAAATAGGTGCTAATGCTAAAAGAGAAGTTGAGTCTAGATTAATTCAAGACTTAAATGTTGATAGCATTGATAGTGTTAAAGGTGTTGTTAAAGCACTTCAAGAAAGTAGCCCAAGCGAAGAAGGCGCATCATTAAATGTTGAATCATTGCGTGATGCAGTTAAGAAGCGTGAAGCAACTGTAGAAGAACTTAAACATCAAGTAACCAGCCTCAAAACAGACTTATTGTTAAAGGACCATATGGGTCAACTTAATAGTGCTATGCCAGGTAACTGGACAGCAGAACAGAAGTCAGCAGTAGTTAAATTAATGAAAGCAGACAATATGTTAGCAGTAGAAGGTGATACTTTTGCAATTAGAAGTGGAGATAGTTATCTCACTACTGATGGTGAAACACCAGATTATAAGAGTGCTGTAGAATTAGTTGGCAAGAATTTAGGTCTTAACTTTGGAAAGCAAGGTGTTGACATGCCATTAGGTGAAACAAGTAGTGTGAAAGCAGATAAGACAGCAGTCAAACCTGCAGATCAAAATCGTGTTAAATCCGATCCGGCATACAGAGCGGCGTACTTAGACTTACGCCTAAATCGTAAGGGAGGAGTTAGTGCTTCAGAGATCACAGATAATATGATCAAAACAAGAGCTAGTGAAATCTCTAAAAAGAAAATTGCTTAATCAAAGTATTAAGTAAACACAATAAATTGTCAATTATAGGAGACAAATATGACAACTTCAACAAATGTTGCACAGTTATATACTGACCTAGTTGCAGATCTAGTACCATACTTCATGAACTCTACTCTGCTTCCTAACAGTGAACTAGTACGCAACTCAATCAATATGGTTGGTGAAAGTGGTGGCGTCGCAAGATTCCCAGTAACTAACCAATACACAAATGCATCCGATGTCGCAGAAGGCGGCTCAATCGGTAATGCATCTAACTTAATTCCAACAGCGGCAAGCATTACTTTGCAAAAGCGTGGTGTTGGTTCAGATGTAACACTCGAAGCATTAAGCGACGGTGGATATGACTTAGTATACAGATCTACATTACAAAGAATCGGTGGTGGCTTAGCACAAGCAACTGACATCGCAGGTTTCTTAGTAGCGGCTACAGCCTTTACTACTGAAGTAGGAACAGCATCAACAGCCGATACTTCAACTAACAATGTAATCATGTCACCAGACGCATTAGGTTATGCAGTAAAAGACGAAGGTCCTATGGTAGAAACATGGTATGATGTTGACACTCAGACTCACCAGTTCAGAGGTTCAATCAGAGACGGTTATGTTGCAATTAGACCTAACTTCGGTGTTAGAATGACTGGCTTAAACGCAGTTGGTACAGCCGCAGGTTCAGGTAACATTGGTTTTGATATCTCAAGCGTTGCTTTAGGTACATCACAATTAAGAGTACAAAATGCTCCAACATTAGATAACGGTAACTACATCGCAGTAATCGACCCAGCGGCAGAATATGCTATTAATGAGCAGGTTGCACTAGCAGGTGGAACAGCGGCAATTGGTTCTTTATCTGATATCGGTAACAAAGCGTTTTACGACGGACTAGTTGGTCAAGCAGTAGGATGTGCTTTCTTTAGAAGTAACAACTTACCAGCAGCGGACTTAACTTAATTTAGGATAATATTATGGCATTTGTAACAGACGGCGCAGGAAATGTAACATCATACGCAGAATACACCGATGTGTTGCAGAAGGATCAACGAATATTAGAAGCAAATGTTATCAAAGTACCAGATGAGTCTGGCTTTGTTGATGTTACTGACTTCATTGAAGACATGCTTACTAAAAGTACAGATCGCATAAACATTAAATTTAAGGCAAGTTCTTGGTACCAAGGATATTTGAATTACACAGGTCAATCAGTGTCGAATCCGGCACTGATGCCTGACTTTAATCCAAATTACATTCTTAGTAGACAACAAGAATTTACTGATTTAGCGGTGTTTTACTGTATGTATTATTATATCTGTCCACTTATTGCAGACTTTTCCGATGAGGATAATGGGTCAGCAGAAGTACAGAAAATAAAGTATTATGAGGACAAGTTCCAAGGTTTGTTTAACGAACTTATTGCACTTGCTGATTGGTACGATGCAGACGGCGATGGTACAATTGAAAATTCTGAAAAAGTCTGGACTAACCAGACTGTAAGGCGTAGCAGGCGTAGATCAACAGTAGTGAGAGTTAACTAATGTCAATTAGAACTCTTATACTACAACAACTGGCTAACACACTAGCAAATGGTGGTGTTGTTTCAAGTGATTATTCATTAGAAGCAAACGAACTACCATGGAATGCTAGTGGACAGCCATTGTATGTTAAAAACATGCGTGTGGTATATGTTAGCGAGGAAGAAGAAGCAAAAGTTCAACTTTATCGCACACTGGATCAAGGCGATGTCTATCAGACAGAAACCTTAGTCCAAGCCTTCTTAAGCGAAGATGCTAAAAATATTAATGCAAATAACCCAACCGTTATAGAAAACATGCTCAATGCCAAGGACATAGTTAACACAGCAAATGGATTTAATGTCCAAGTTGCTGACAGTGGCTATGAACAAGAAATTGAAGGTGATACTATAACATATACTTTCGAGTATACATTTACAACCATATAGGAGAAATACAATGGCAGTAATGAACATAACAGCGGGTAGTCAAGCAATCCTAACACTAGGTAACACCGAAGCTCTATCTTTACCAGGCGCGGCAGACGGAATGGTTATTCCTTTCGTCCAAGATGTAACAGTCAATGCGGCACCAGGTATTGTTAGATATTCAGTACTTGATAGTTCAAGTAGTAAAGCATTTACAACAGTTAACGAGAACTCTGTTTCTGGTAACATGTTAGTAGACGAAGATTCATTCTTCGGACTAAGCGGAGCAACTAACACAGTTGCACTTAATGGTTTGTTTGCTACATCAACAGCGAAAACAAAAGTATTCTTTACAGTGGCCTTTGAAGGCGCTGATAGTGGTGATCACTATATTAAAGGATCAGGTTTTATCGGTGGATTAGCACCAACGGCATCAATGGATGCGGCTGTGTGGTTAAGCCCAGTTGAAATCATCGTTGACGGTGAACTAACAGCGGCAACTGTTTAACGACCCAAAACATATATGACTCCTCTCATTCGAGGGGAGTTATATTATTATAGGACAAAGATATGAAACATAAATTCTTAAGAAATTTTGATGCAGAAGGTAACTGGACTAAACCTTCTAGAATTATTCGTGTAGATGGCGTAGAACACGACATGGACGAGTATGCAAAAGAGCATGGTATAGAACTACCTGACTCTAAGTCTAAAAAACATAAAGATATAAAGAAAGAGGTAAATACACATGCAGATATGGAAAGAAAAGACCATTCCGGAGATCATACAGTCGATGGAGATGGAGATAGCGAAGGCTAAAAATGAACTTCGTTGTGCTGAGAAAGATATGAGCAAAGCACAAAACAGGATAGCATTTACATTAAGTGCTATACATAATTTAAAAGATAGAGATATAAAGGAGTAAAGATATGAAATTAGCAGAATTATCACAAAAACCCAAATTACTTAAAGTAATGATCGACAGAGAAGACATCGTAGAAAAATACGGTGAAGAACTAGAATTCTTTGTTTATGACAGACAACCCCTAGATGTATTCTCCAAATTAGCAAATGCTGAGAGTGGAGATCTTGGTGGCACAACTATGCTACTAAAAGACTTAATACTTGACGAAGAAGCAAATTGCATCATGAACGATGACAATATTCTTCCTATGGATGTCATGATCGAAGCAATCAAGTTGATTGGCGACAGATTGGGAAAGTAACAAGCCATACTATAGTAGAAGGCTCGCCCGAAACAAACATAATACTACTGTTTGATTCAATGGGAAGACGATATAGCAAGTTACCAAGTGAAATATTGCGTGAAGCAGATTCGTTTGATATAATGGTCATGGATGTAGCACACACATATGAAAAGTATATGGACGCAAAGAAAAACAATAAAGGTATGGATCAATTCTATAGTCAAGAAGATTTAGAAGCATACCACAAACAGGTAACTGGTAAGGAAAAATAAATGGGAATAAAGGTAGATACAAAACAAGTTGACAAGTTACTCGACATGCTAGGCGATTTACCTGCAGACGCAATGAACAAAGCATATCCCTATCTCAAAAGCGAAACACCTAAAAAGACTGGTAATGCAAGGCGTAACACATCTCATACAAATAATAGTCTTAAAATTAAGAGTAAGTACGGTTATGCCGGAAGACTAGACGAGGGTTGGAGCAGGCAAGCACCAGATGGCTTCACAGATCCTACTATAGACTTTATTCAAGATTATTTTGATAATCAGGTAAGGAAATTATAATGGCCAAAAGTATAGAAGTCACATTAGAGTTAAACAATAAACAATATAGCAGAGCGTTAAACCAAAGTAAAACGCAAACAGATTCCTTTGGTAAATCAGCCAAAGTATCAATGGCTGGTGTTGCTAGTGCTTTTGCGGCACTTGGCGGTGCGGCAGTAATCAAGAGCATTGTAGATGTTGGTCAAAGATTCCAAGATTTAAGAACAAGTCTTGCATTTGTCGAAGGTAGTGCTGAAGCCGGTGCCACTGCATTCAAAAATATATCAGCGTTAGCAACTACTACACAATTTGGTGTAGAAGAACTTGCAAAAAGTTATATAAGATTACAATCAGAAGGTCTCGAACCAACAAATGAATTACTATTGTCATTTGCCGGTGCCGCATCTATTACTCAAGACCAATTAGGCTCATTAACAGCACTAACAGAACTATTTGCAAGAGCGGCTGGTAAAGGTAAATTAGAACTCACAGACTTTGACAAGATTGCTGAAAGAGGTATTCCAATATACAGTCTGTTGCAAGAGAAATTTGGTATGACTGTTGACCAAATTAAGAAATTAGCCACAACAGCAAAAGGTCAAAAACAATTATTTAAAGGTATCCAAGAAGCACTGGAAGACACCTACGGTGAAGCCTTACCAGCAAAATTAAAAGATTCAAGTATTGCATTTAGTAACTTAAACATTGCAGTAAACAATTTAAAAGACAGCCTATTCACAGAGATGGGACTTGATGCTACTGCAGGAATAGAATCATTAACAGCGGCAATACAATCCTTAGCAGATAACACAGAAGGTCTAGGTAGAGGTCTAGCAGCCGCGGCTGGTGTATTAGAAACATTGGCTGCCGCATTTGTCTTTAGCAAAGTGGTTTCTAAAAACGCACTTGACCAATTTGTCAAATTTGGAGACAAAATAAAAGGTCTATTTGCCAAAGGAGGTGTATTTGCAGGTGCAATAAAAATATTCAAAGACTTTGCATTCTCCATTAGATTAGCAGGTTCAACTATAGCAGGCTTTGTTGGTAAAAGAGTAGGTCTCGGAGCACTTGCAGTTGCATTGGCAGCCGTTGCACCAGCAGGCGCCGGAGTTGCAATATTAATTGGCTCAATTGGATTAGCCATCGATGGTTTGGCTAGAATATTCACTGGTAAAGGCATCATTCAGCACCTTAAGGACTTTGCATACTATGTAGGTATACTCACAAAAGATGCTGATGAAAGTACCGAATCAATTAAAAATAACGCACATGTGTTAGCCCACGAGGCAGAACAAGCCAGACTAGCAGGAATAGAGTCTAAAAAATTAGCCGATCGAATCAAAGAACTTTCAAGTGCCGCAAAAGGATTCACCGAAACCGATTATAGAACAGAATTAGAAAAGTTAACAGATAGACAACAAGAAGCCAGAAGAGCACTAGGTGATTTATTAGTTGCATACGAAATGAGTAATGGCGCCCTCGCCGATTACGAAAAATTACTTGCCGCTGTTAATAATGAAATAGTAGCGGCTGATAAAGCAGTAAGTGATTACAAACAAAGTCAACAAGATGCTACATTCCAATTGCAAAGTTATGTAGAGTTCATGAAGCAACTCAAGGAAGAAACAGCATCAACTATAAATCAACAAAGACATGCCACTGATGCATTAAAGTTCTTTACTCAAGCATATGAAGATGGCTTTATCAGTGCTGAAGCATTTGCAATCATGCAAGAAAGACTTAACAGTATACTTGGTATTACAAAAGACGAGGCTGATGAAGTTGCTACTGGTATGGAAACATACAAAGACGCACTAGCAGAGGCTGGTTCTGCATTAACTGATTATACTTTATTACAAGAATTACTCAATGAGTTATTCACAACTGGCCAAATAACCTTAACAGAATATAATGACGCAATCAGAGATCTAGATGAACAATTTAGTCAAAATGAAGGACTAAACAATTTCCTTGATGTGTTAGGCTCAGCACAAGTAGCCTTAAGTCAAGATTTAGCACAAGCATTTATGGATGGCGAAAGTGCAGGTGATTCATTCCAGAAGTTCTTTAAGAAAATGGTTAAACAAATAATTGCAGATATTCTTAGATTACAAATTATACAACCTATACTAAGTTCTATTATGGCACCATTTGGCTTCGGCTTCGGCAGTGGTGGTAGTGTTGTCAAATTACCTTCAGGTGATGGAGGTGGTTACACAGGATCAGGTGCTAGAGCAGGTGGTGTAGACGGTAGAGGTGGATTCCCTGCTATATTACACCCTAATGAAACAGTTATAGATCATACCAAAGGACAAGGTATGGGTGCTGTACAAAACACAGCAGTAACATACAACATCAATGCCGTAGATGCTCGTTCATTTAAAGAACTAGTAGCAAGTGATCCAGAATACTTATACAATGTCACCCAAGTAGGTGCAAGGAGACAACCACGATGAGCCTACAAACAATAGTAGATAATGCAACTTATGTTACAATATACAGAAAGAAAATTGCAGGGCAATCAATATCAAGATCAGGTAGATTACTTACTTCTGAAGTAGTAAGTGCTGTACCATATCAGTTCACTAGCGGCATGCACGGTGGCTTACAATACAGTACTAACAGAGGACTTACAGAAGACTTAAATGCATTAGATGTAACAGAAGAAGCAACAATAGACATAGGTACGACTAATACTAGCCTTGCTTACATCACAGCATATCAAGGAGATAGTACAGGTATAGGAAGTGTTACTTGCGTATCAGCAAGTGGTTCAACACTAACAGTAAATGCCAGTAGTGCAGGTAGTGGCACATTCTTGTTTAAGAAAGGTGACTACATACAACCAGCATCAGGATATAGATACCCATATCAAGTAACAGCAGATGTAGCCCATACTACTTCAAGTAGTGTTGCTATACCACTAAGCAGACCATTCATACCTCAAGACAGTTATACACTAAGTGGTAAAGGAATTGTAGTAGGTTCAGCGTGTACATGGAAAGTTAAAATGGTAAGCAAGCCTAAGTATAGTGTTATACCTGGAGATTTATTACAATTTGACTCTGAATTCGAATATTTAGAGTTCATTAGAAAAGAGGACGGTTAATGGCTACCACAATCACTGAAGTAACTGCAAATAACATCAAACATTGTTTGCTTATACAACTACAAATAGGTAGTACAACTTATTATGTGTCAAATAGTTGGAAAACAATCACATATGATGGTAATGATTACACTGAATTAGGTGCATTTCTGAATATAGGTCAATTTCAAGAAGATATTAAGACAACAAACGGCGATTTAAACATGGTTTTGACAGGAATACCTGCGGGTAATGTGCAAACAGTCCTAACAAATCAGGTTAAAGGTGGTGCTGTAAGTATATTTAGAGCATTTTTTGACGATAACTATGCAGTTACTAATGTATATCCTCGTTACAAAGGTGTTATTACTAACTATAGCATCACAGAAGATGTTAATATTGAAAATGGTGACATAACTAACTCAGTTGGTATAAGTGTAGCAAGTATTAACACTATATTAGAGAACAGAATAAATGGACAGCGTACAGCACCAGCAGATAGAAAGCGTTTATTCCCTGGAGACAATACTTTTGATAGAGTGCCTGTGATTAACAACACATCTTTTGACTTTGGTAAAGAATACACAGGTGGTGGCGGCTACGGAGGTGGCGGCGGAGGCGGTGGCCGAGGCCGTGGTGGCGGCGGAGGTCGTAACCAACAACAAAGATAAAGATATAAAGGTTTGAAGATATGAAGATAAGAAACGCAACAATACAAGATTTTGATAGAATAATGGAAATGATGATAGACTTCGCAAACAGTAGCCCATATGAAGCACATCACAATCCACAGTACGGAGATACATGGGTTAGACGCTTGTTATGTAAATTTATGCAAAGCGGATGTATACTGTTAGCAGAGCATGAAGAACAAACAATAGGCATGTTGATTGGAGATATATCATCCGATCCATGGTTACCAGAGATTAAAACACTTCGCGAAGTAGCGTGGTGGGTAGATGAAGAACATAGAATGACTAGTGCAGGATATAAATTATTATTAAAGTATATCAAGATAGGAAAAGCACTACAAGAAGCAGGTGAAATACAAGGCTTCACATTAACAAACATGGAACAGTCGCCAGACTTTGACTTAGAAAGCAGAGGTTGGCGTCCTATAGAAAAGAATTATATTTACGAAGGATAACATATGGCAGTCTTTACAGCAATAGCAACAGCAATAGTAAGTGCGATCGGTATAAGTACCGCAACTATCTTTGGTACATTAACTTGGGCAGGTTTAGCCACATCTGTTATAGCAGGTGGATTAGCAATGGGCACAGCAAAAGTATTAGGTGTGTTCAAACCACCTAATGTAGCAAGTGCAAAAGACCCAGGCGTTAAAGTACAAGTATCGCCAAGCACAGACAACAAAGTGCCTGTGTTCTATGGCAGTAACTTGACTGGTGGTATTATTGTAGATGCTGGTATTAGCAATCAAAACGATACAATGACTTATGTTATAGTGCTAGGTGAGAAAACAGACACCGGTACATACACAATAGGTAAACAATACAGAGGCGACCAACAACTTAACTTCGGTGTTGGTTCACAAAGTCATGTGGTTACATCAGTAACAGATGCTAACGGTACAGCCGCAAACAAAGTTAATGGTAAAATGCGTTCAAGAATATATGCTGGTGGTACTGCCGCTAGTGATCAAATATTCCCAGCAAGTGGTAACCAAGTTGCCGCAACCACTATGTTAAGTACAATCAATGCAAACACCAGTTACGAAGGTCTAGTATATGTTGTATTCCAAATAGACTATGATGCTGAAGAAGGATTAACAGGCTTAGGACAATACACAACAGAAATAACAAACAGTCTAAGCGAGCCTGGTGCAGTACTAGATGATTATCTCACAAATAGCCGTTATGGAGCAGGGTTAAGCACTTCAGACATAGACTTAACTTCAATTGCCGCACTTACAAGTTATGCAACTGAGCAAGTAGATTATACTACTAGTGTAGGTGCAACAGCACAACACAATAGATGGGCAATCAATGGTATGATGGGCACATATTCAGATGTGTTTACAAACATTGATTTGATATGTCAAGCATGTAGTACCTTCTTTACTTACAATCCTAAAGTGGGTAAATTCGAAGTAGTTCCTAACAGAGAGGCAACAACCGCAGAAAAGAGTGCGGCTTATGTTTTTGATGATGACAATATTTTAGGTGCTATAGATGTATCAAGTACAGAATTGTATTCACAGTATAATTCATTAGAAGCAGAATTTCCCGATGGTTCAGAACGAGATCAAACAAGTACAGTATTAGTTACTACACCTAGTGGTGAACTTAACCCTAACGAACCTGAAAACAAATTAACAACACGATATCCTATAGTTAATGACGCACCGCGGGCAACTAACCTTGCACAAATAGACTTGCGTCAAAGCAGAAAAGACTTAGTAGTACAATTAAAAGCAGACTATGCCGCTATACAAAGTGATGTAGGAGACATAGTTAAGTTAACAAACGCAACATATGGCTTTACAGAAAAGTTATTCCGTGTTATGCGTGTAACAGAAACGGAAGCCGAAGACGGTATGTTAAGTGTGAGCTTGGTATTATTAGAATATGATGATAGTGTGTACACTCATGTAGTAGTACAAGATTCAGGTGCATTAGACTTAACTGGTATACCAGGATGGTGGACAGGCATATGGGGCAATATTGATTATTCAAACATAGCAAACATTATTGGTAATATAACCATTGTGGATGATCCACTAGGTAATGTAGCAAATGTTATAGATCCTCCAACAGGTAATGTCACAGGCAATGTTGACATTGGTAATGTTATATACGGTCCAGGAGCAGGTGGTCCTGATATACCAAGTATCAACTTCCCTATCACAATACCAGACATACCTGACATTGACAAAATTATAGCAAACATCAACATAATGGGTGGTGCAACAAGTATTGAGCCTGAAATGGCTACTATATTCCCAACAGTGGGTGCAACCTTTACACCTGGTGAAACAGTTAATGTGTCATTGCCACAACCTAAACCAGTGCCCAAAGACCCGGCATTCCCAGCAGGTCCATTAACAGATGAACTGTTAGCAGAATTAAGATTAGAGTTCGGTGGCACATTTGACAACAGATCAATAGTGGCAAGTACTGCCAACATAGCATTGAATAACCAAGGTGCTATCAGTAGATCAGACTTAGGTAGTGTACAGGCTGGATTACAGTATGAAGAAGATGTATCAAATAACTCAGTGGCAAATGCCGCGGTAGTAAGTGCTCCTATAGGTTCAAATGCAAGTATTATAGCACCCATCGACATTGTAGACCTAGGTGCTATTGACTATGGAGAATTTAGTGCTGTTAACAGTCTAGTATCATATGGTGCACTCAATGGACTAAACACTAACGAAATAGCATACAAACCAGCAAGAGAAATCTTCTACAAAGAATTTGATGTTGATCCTGTTACAGGCGCATATACACCAAATGCAAATGCAGACATTGGCGAAATAGCACAAGGTAGTGGTATTATATCTGGTAACTTACCTGTAATACCTACACTAAGTGATAACTTTAAATATGAAATATCAGAGTCTAGAGGTTCTACCATTGCAGTTAACGATTTTGGTAGACCACCAGCAAGTGCAACCAAGGCTTATGTACCATCACACATGAATGTGGTTAACTATGCAAACAGTGATTTAAATGTTAATGCTAGTGGTGTGCGAGGATTCGATGTGACTAACCTAGACAAACGAATAAGTAAATCAGATGCTTACTTAGATATCGGAGGATTCTTCTAATGCAAAAATATGTGTTTTACAACAATGTTAGCGGCGATATCTATTATGTAAGAGATATCACTGAAGCAAAAGCAACTAGGTTATGTAATGCAAACACAGGTATGAACATGAGTTACATACTAGAAAGTGAAATAAATGGTACTGTGTACAATGCAAAGCATGTAGAATTAGATTTAACTACTACACCTTTTAGTACTAGATCTGTTCCTGCTGTATATGATGATGATTTAGCAAACAAAATAAAGAGTCAACGAAACAATATGCTAACAACATGTGATTGGACGCAAGGTGCTGACTCACCGCTAAGTGATGCCAAAAAAGCAGAGTGGCAAACATATAGACAAGCATTACGAGATTTCGATTATGCAGGAATAACTGAAGATATAAACATACCGTGGCCTACACGCCCGGAATAAGGAAATATAGATATGATAGAAGTATACGACTCGGTAATATTAAGAATGTATGACGCAGATGGCAACTATATAGGACCATCAGAGCGTTGTATAGTAGTAGATGGTGTAAGAATTGACATAGACGAGTATGCCGCGGCATCAAATGGTCGATTAGTACTACCAGACGCTTAGTAAATACCAACAAAATTACTATTTAAGGTAAATAGTATTATTAAAATATTCTGTTATACCTCAGTATAACAGTCTGATCCCTCAGGAGTAAACATGTCAGGTAGATTATTAGATTTCAAAAGTTATGTAGGTGGTGCAGACAATGTGGTTGTCGAAGAAGTATTCCCATCAACAGCAAAACAATATCAATACAATTATGGTTCAGATGTAAGCACATTTACATTTGCCGCAACATATCAAACATTAATAGCAGATGTCGTAGCATACGACAGAAACACTGGCTTGCCTAACTTTACAGATACTAAAATAATTGGTTTCTTTGGCTCACCAGGTGCATCAATACCAGGTGCTAACATTGATGATTCGGATGCCCTAAACGGTATAATAAATTTTAACATACCTGCAGACCTATATACAGGTCCTATTACTCCAAGTGCAAGAACAAATGTACCACTAACAATAGTAACATTTACATGGACTAATCCAAATGGAGCAAATCCAGACATAGTAGAATCACACAGATGGTGCTTGATGCAACGCTGGGAAAGTTCAGTATCACCAGCAGATCCTACATTAGATGCAAATTACATTCCATTAGGAACAGGCGGTTTATTAACATTCACTGACAATAGTGCAACTGACGCCGATAGAGCAATTGGTGCATACACAGTAACTGGACTAAGCAACAAAGAAGGTACTGGTGCAACATTTAGCGTACAAGTAACAACAGGTGGTGTAACAAACATAGATATTGTATCTAGAGGTACAGGATACAATGTTGGTGACACTATACAACTACTAGATGTAGACATGGGCGGTGGCGGAGCCGCAGACATAACAGTAACAGTATCTACAGTAGCATAAGGAGACTAACATGGCAAATGTAACAGTTAGCGTCCCAACTAGCAACATAACAGTTGATACTACCAATAGCATAGTAAATGTAGCAAGTACTACTTCTAATGTAACACTAAGTTCTACAGCGGCAGTTAGTAACGCAGATGTTAGACAAGCAATAAGTGTAAGTAATGAAAGTGGCTTTGGTAACTTAGCATACGATACTTCATCAACATCAAATGGTATAATTCAATACACAGGTGTAAGCACCTCAGACATTAGAACTCAAATAACTGGTGCATCACCTATTATATACAGTAGTGCCAGTGGTGAAATCAGTCTATCCAGTGCCGCATCATTCATAGGCAAGACCACAGATGATTTACCTGAAGGTACTACAAACAAATATTTTACAACAGATAATGCAAATGCCGCCATACTAGATTATGAAGGTGCATTGCCAGGTATCACAACATTAGACGCCAGTGGTAATATCAGCCTAGGCGGTAATTTAAATATTACTAGGGCTTCAGCAGAACAGGTCTTTGTTAACGGTAACAGTAACGATTTATTCCAGGTATCAAATTTTGACGAAATTAAATTACGATCCGGTGGTCCTTTTGAAATCTTAGGTAGTAACATCAATTTATGGGCAGATAGTACCAGTAGTGGTGCTAGTACTGTTATATTGGGTAACCCAACTTTCTTAGATCCAAGTAGCGTACTCATTGACCATAATATTAGATCCGGTGGACCATTAGTCTTGCAAGGTGGTTATGCTAAGACCATGAACCAGGACACGCAGTACTTAAGAATAGAAACAGTAGAAGCAGTTGGTATTAACCCAGTTGTTAGAAAATACGCTGATTTTAATCAAAGAGGAAATGCAAACATTTATCTAGACCCTGCAGGCAGAGCTGTTACCAGTGGTGGTTTTAAATTAATGAACAATGCAAATACTTCAGTGTTTAGCGTTAATCATTTAGGTGCAACTACTATAGGTGGTTCACTCACAGTTGACGGTACTGTAGATATCGAAGCAATGGATGTCACTACATTAGGTGGTAATGCTACTACCGGTAATATTAACATTGCGGCCGGTACCAACAACTTAGTTATGCCGAGTGGTTCTAATATTAGATTCTTAGACAACAGCGTTGACAATATAACAGCAAACATATCCCAAAGTACATTTACTGACAGTGGGCTATTTGGTAGTAATTTAAATTCATTCTTACTCAACAAGGATGTAACATTTAACGACATGGAAGTCAATGGTTCTGTTCGATTTGACCTAACAGATTCAGACTCACAAGTAAGATTCCTCTCGCCAATAGAAATTGGCACAGATGCAGTAGTAGGACCTGTGTTCGTAAGCGGAACTAGAGTTAATGATACCATCAATTTTGGTTTAGCAGATTGGGTAGTACTAAAAGACCAAGATGCAACAACAGCTCAAGATTGGTTCTTAAATGTTGATAACAGTTATAGTGGTTCATTAAGTAATGCATACATCAAGTATGATGCTAGTAGCGGTGATTGGTTCGTAGGAAGGAGTAACGGTACTGGTGGTGATATTATCACAGATACCAAATTAGAAAGTTACACTAAGCAGATATCATCAACTGCAAACATATCAACAACATCAAATACAAGTGCCGCACATGGTACATTTACTGGTGCTACTAGTATTACAGCAACAGGTAATGTTAGTATTGGCGGTAATTTAAATGTTACTGGTAACATCAACTCAGAAACAGTAGTTGATCTACTAGTAGAAGATAGAAATGTTACATTACAGTACGGACAAGTAGGTGCTCCAAGTGCCAACTCTCAGATATTCGTCGACAGAGGTTCAAGTTCAAATACATATTTACTATGGGACGAAGGCGCTGACAAATGGAAAGCCAGTAATGACGGTACTACAGAATTTGTCTTACCAGAAACCACAACAGATTTAATAGAAGGTACAAATTTATACTACACAGATGCTAGATTTAACACAGCATTCTCAAGTAAAACAACAAATGACTTAGCAGAAGGCACTAACTTATACTACACAACTGATAGAGCAAATGCCGCTATTGGTGCATATCAAGGTGATATCAATACACCTGGACTTTTAAGTGCAGGAAATATAACTACTTCAGGAACTACTAAAGTTAACAGCGCCGGTAATGGTTATTTTCAGGCTGTAGGCAATGTTTATCTACATAATTCTGATACTTCTGTAGAACCTAGCACAACCCAAGGTGTAAATATTACACAAAATGCAGGCGATAACTTCGGAAACATTGATATCAATAGTGGTTTTAGAATAAATCAAGATGCATTCGCAGTTGTAGGTCACAAAAATATAATTCAAAAAACAGACTTTGCAGATGACATTAATATTAAAAGTCTAACCCAGAGTCCTGGTGAAACAGCAACTTTCAGCGGCAATGTTACAATTGACAATTCTGGGAATTTAAACATAACAGGCGGTGACATAACTGTCGCAGATGGTGACATAACTGCCACAACTGGAAAATTGATAGGAAATACACTAAAATCTACAGATAGCAGTAATAATGTTAGTGTAGTAGAAGAATTTTCTAGTAGCAGTACTGAAGTAGATGTATTCAAAGTAGATGGTGATGGTTATGCACTATTTGGTGGTAACAAATTACCAGCAAATTCATCTATAATAACATATTCAGGTACTGCAGACCTCAAGTTCTTCGAATTTGAAGGTTCTGTAACCTCTGGTGATGCAAACATCACAGTAACAGCAATTAGACAAGGCGATGATGATTCAGCCGCAACAGTAAGTGACTTAGCAGTAGGTTATGTATTAACAGGTGGCACAATTATATTTGATGATGATGCTTATGTAACAGCAATTGATGCCGCTACAGGTAATGTCACAATGAGTTCAACCGCTCTAGGTGATGCTACATTAACTTTTAGTTCAGGTAACACATTCTCTCCAGGTTTAGTTGACACAGATACTGGCTTGGTAATGAGTGTACAAAGTACATTACAATCCACAGGTTCAGGCAGTTACACAACTGTTGCTACTCAAAGAAGACGAAACATCAAATATGGTTATCCACAAAGAGGACCGCAAGGCGCAGACTTTGATATTGCGGCAGTAGGCAGTGGTTCAGAATATTCTTTTGCTGATCTCAGTGACTTCACTGTAGCAAGAACTAATTTAACACCGGCAAATACTGTAATTAAAGCAAATCAAGGTATTGTAGTAGGTGAAAACACTGACTTAACCAACAGAGGTGAAAACGACATATTCCCTTCATTTGGTGTAAACATTATGTGGGATGGTTTAACTGACACAGGCACAGAACCTGTACAGCCTGCTATGTTGTTCAAGAGTTACACAGATAACGCCGCACAAAGTAATTCGGGAACTTTAGGTTCTGGTGCACCTAGAATGTTCTTCACAACTGCTAACGGTAAATCCACAGACAATGACTTTGACTCATATCCTAGACTGAACCAAGAATTAGGAAGACTCACATTCTGGGGTACAAATGGTCAATTGGTAAATCCAAGTTCATATAATGTTCCTGCATACATGAGTGTGGCAGCCGCAGATAATTGGGACACATGGGGCGGTGGTGTTGGAGGTAACACAAATGTTTACTTTGCTTCCACAGGAAATGGTGTAACTGCTGATACATATCTTTCTTACAAAGAAGGTGAATTATTCATAGGTAGTAACAGCACTAACAGAAAGCCTATAACATTCTTGCCAGCGGCACAAGTAACAGGTACTAGACCACAAGAAGCATACATTGGTGGTGATACTCGTTGGGCAGAAATAAATTATGCAGATACAAGTGCCCCAAGTGGTGCTAAATTTACTGTAAACAACGGTGGTTCAGTGAATGCAGGCACAGTAGGTGATATGCAAATGTCACTGAAACGAATAGACAACAGTTCTAACTTAGTCACTAACATTGCATCTATACTAGATGGTGTTGTTGTTAATTCAGCATTTTTCAATCAACCATTCGTGATGCTGGATGCATCTTTGTCACCAGGTAACACACTAGATGGTGTTGTAGCAACAATGAGTGCAAGTGGTACATTCACTGACTCTTCAACTGGTAATGAAAGTGCATTAGGCGGTAATCAATACACATTGAACTATATATTCACATCAGGAACAACCGGTAATCATGCTTATAGACTTAGCACAGGCGGTGCCGCACCTATAAGTGGTGGTGGTAGCGGAACAGTTGTTACTTACACATCATTGGGTGGACAATCACCGTTTGTATCTGGATCAGGTGACTTCAATACTATACAAACAGTACCAAGTACTGTAACAACAGTGGTTAGTTCAGGTGTTACTGCTAAAGAATGGAAGTTCAACTTAGCAGAACAGTCAGACAATTTAACATTACAAAGTGAAGCAGTTACCAAAGTTGAATTCAGTGATGATGTATCTATGTTTAGTAATAGAATCAGATTCCTGAACTTAACAACTACAGAAATAAACGCATTGACAGGTATGGGATCAGGTGATACTGTGTACAACACCACAGAAGCAACATTATGTTTCTATAATGGTAGTTCATGGCAAAAAGTTAACCATGCTAACTTGTAAGGAGATATAATGGAACAAATATTACCAGAAGATATAAGAGATTACATAGCAACATTGTCAGGCGATAAAATAACATTCGCAATACAATTTGCTATGGATAACCCAGATTGTGGTTTAGAAACAGTTAAACAAGCAGTAATAGATGGCAACGACTAGTAAAACAGTTGCGCCAGCAATCAAAAGGAGAAAAATGATGGCTAAGAAATGGAAAGGACAAGGCTATAACGACAGAATGGACGAAAGTCTAGGTATGCGTCATAGAGGTGTCAAAATGACTCAAAGTCTTAAGGACAGAAGAGACGAAGCAAAAGGAATGAACAAGTTAGTAGACGGAATGGCATACAGTTCTGTAACTACTATGGATCATTCTTCACATAAAAAGGTATAATCATGGCAAAGTACATGAAAACCAAAAAGAAAAAGAAAAAAGGTAACAAAAGTAAAAGAGGTTAAGTAATGCCAGTAATGAAAGCAAAAAGCGGTGGTTACAAGTGGGGCAAAACAGGTAAAGTGTTTAAGACTCGCAAAGAAGCCGAAGCATATGGCAAAAGAAAGAGCAGATCATCCAAAAGAGGTTGATTGGCTAGCATACTACAAGAGTATACGATCAGTATGCCCTTGGAGTTATAGGAGTTATATTATGGGCGGCATTATAACTATACCTTATAACAGCAGTACCTTTAACACTTTTGCAAGTGCATTTGAATCATGCAAGAGTAGAGATGGAGTTCTCACAGATTGTTTTGTTTATGTATGCAGGGACAAAACACCTAAATGGTTAGAAACAACAGTAGAAGAACTCAACAGAGAAGAAAAATACACAGATTCTGAGTGGTTATACAGTACACCAGATGATGATGAGGGCGATGCAACACCTGTTCCTGTAATAATACAGCAACGCAAAGCACAATTAGAAAAATTAAGGGAACAAGTTGGATACAATGAAACCACAGAGAGCGAAAGTAACTAAAATGCCAAAAACAACAACACTAGAGCTCAGTAACAAGATTGAGCAACTCGAAAAAAGCAACGATCTACAACACGGACATTTGTCAGACAGAGTAGACGACCTTAAAGAAGCAGTTAAGGATAACAGAGCCTTCTTTACTACTGCGATCGAGAGCCTAGACAAAAAAATATGGGCTTTAGTGTTATTAACAATAAGTACATTACTAGCAACAGTAGCCAGTATGTTGGTGTCTTAGACAGCATATAAGCGTGTGTAAGCAAAGGAAATATATAATATGCCAGTAGCACCCAAACCAGTTAGAGAAGCCGCTAAAAAGGCGTTAGAAGCAAGAGAAAATGTTGCTCCTAGCAGGCGTGCTGGCACTAGAGTTGGTTTAGCAAGAGCAAATCAACTAGCAAATGGTGATAACATATCATATGCTACACTAAGGCGTATGCGTAGTTACTTGTTAAGAGCAAAAGAGAACTATGACAACGCAAGAGATCAAGGCTTAGACTTAGAAACATCAAAAGCCATACAAGCATACTACCTATGGGGCGGTCCAAGAGCCTTAAGTTGGGTAGAAAGCGAATTATCAAGTAGATAAATAAAACCAAGGTTACCAAACCAACCAAACACCTTATTTGAACCGTATTTTACCGGTATTTTTACTTAAAGTCATAAATAACTTATGTGCAAAGCAATAAAGCATTGCATTATTTGGAGCATAAAATGGCAAAAGTAAGAAAAAAGGCAACCCATCCGCCTAGAACAAAGGATTGGAAAAACAAACCTCAACAACCTCAACCTAAATCATTAGAAGATATCATAGTAAACAGTGATACTGCTAATTTAATTGCTATGAAAACAGTTATAGACACTGAACTAGCAAGGAGACAAGCAGATGCCAACTAAAGGACACGGAAAGAAAGTAATTGATCCTGTAACAGGTAAAAAGATAACACAATTTGAAGCCAAGTGGGGCATACATGTCAAAGAACTAGCACAACAAGAAATGGTTACCCCAGATGCTATACACATGAGAGTGCGTAACTTTGGTTCACCTTACCAGCGTAAGCCACAACCTTCACTCAGTGAAATAATGTATAACAAAACACTTGTAGAACTAGCAAAAGAAATAGGAGCACATCCTACTGCTATAGATCAACGCATAAGACTCAGAGGTAGTGCATACCTTACTACTGCATATGGTCAACACATGTTGGGTAGAAAAATACCTGGCTGTATTGATTGGGAAAAACAAAAGAAAGCATTGAAACCACAAGGTTGGTTACATCAAGATCATCCATGGTATCCACAGTGGAGAATGGTACTGATTAGAATGTTACTTGACGGCTACACGATCGAAGAAGCAATTCACAAGATGTTAAGTGGGGAGGCACCTGTTTATGAAAGGCCATAAAGCAAATTACTACATTATACCTCAATCCACTGTTAACAACAATGTGCTTACCATATGGTATGAAGTAAAAGCAAACAACGAAAAGAAACATTTGAACATGCATGATGAAGATATTGCATACATACACCATTGGTTAAGCAGATTTGTAATGGATGTATCACAAAAACAGTTCTTAGACAAAAGTCTATATAACATGTGTACTGTGCCTAGCAAAGAGATGCCTAAAAGCACTTATGCAGGCTCATACAATAGTGTGTTAAGTTATGCATCAGGTATAGTGGGCAATAGATTGCGTAATCCATCTGAGGACTACACAAAGAAACAGTTGAGATATATTAAGAAGTTATTCGATATCATATGTGTTGCTTATGATTACAACTTTAGCAAACAAGACTTGGGTTATGATTTACACACTAAACAGTATAATGAAAAACCGTTTGAGATTAAATTTAAGGAAGTGAAATAGTTAAAGGGGGAGTTGGCTGTGTAATAACTTCGAAGGCCACTTGTCTGTTATTATGAGCTCTATTTTAGCATGGCAACGCATTATAGAATTTTATGGATTGTTTGATTGAATCATTAGTCCGGAACTTTCAACTCCACAGTCCAACTCAATATTTATTTATCTAAATAACATATTTCTTGACATTAGAATGGGTGTATAGTATAATAAATCAAGAACTTTACAAAAAAACACAAAAAAGTATAAATAGAATTACATTAAGGCAAACATGGCAACTATCACAAGGCAAGAAATACTCAAGGCAAAGCATACTAAGGCTCAATTGCAAAAATGGGGCATACCATGGCCACCACCTAAAGGTTGGCGCAAAGAGTTATTAGAACTAGCACTAGAACAAGAAACACAGAACCCTTTACAAACAGAACATAAGGCTGATCACCGGAAAGAATTTTTTGATTGGGGATAAAGGCGGCGATTTTGGTACCCGCACCCGTAAAATAGAACTACAAGCACACTCCTGCTCAATGTAGTAATATAGACTTTATTCTGTTAGGTCGCAAACACCATATGTGCATAAAAAGATATGCAAGTGAGGAACGAGGCATATCCTAGAGTCGTCGCAGGTTGGGAAAGGTCAGAGCCCATTGCACGGTGTATAAACAAAATACCTGTTTCCAAATGTCTATGGCTGTATAGTATACACTCACAGAAAGAGGATGGAACCGTAATAGGTTCCGTCTGACTGAAGTTCCATCTACAGAAAGTAATAATAATTCTTTTTTAAATACTTAACTTCAAAGGTTCGAGCGAACGAAAGTGAGTGTAGAACATGCAGAGGTTATCGCCTTTAGGTGATGTATGTAACCACATAAA
>Ga0098054_1000464_pt1 | contig 25234 bp, 24 predicted proteins | sample 16_taG_FD_75048 | JGI IMG/M metagenome (GOLD analysis project Ga0098054, IMG submission 75048) | Marine viral communities from the Subarctic Pacific Ocean - 16_ETSP_OMZ_AT15313 metaG | ecosystem: Environmental > Aquatic > Marine > Oceanic | place: Pacific Ocean | collected 2015-01-18
GTATCTTCTTTTTCGTCGTGTCCGTGTTCATCCTGCGCCATAACCGAAAAGCTCAGCGCAAGTGCTATTGCTGCGTATAAAGGTTTTACTGACATCGTTTACTCTCCAATCTCTGCGTTTGTTTGCTGGCTTAACGGCGATAACGTCAGCGCTTTACTGAGTTCGCCCGAACGGTACAACCATTCAATGGCGGCCAACCGATATTGTGTTTGCAGCGCTATACCTGCAAATTGACTATCGAGCTGCTGTTGCATGGCGGTGAGATAGTTTGTGGTGGATAAGTCTCCGGCGAGCCAGGACTGTTCAATCACCTGCATCGACTCATCCTGCCGAGATTGAAAGTCTCTTTGCCAGCTTTGCCATTGTTTTTTAACAAAGCGGTAGTTGTTAAGGGACGATTTCAGTGCTGCTTGCCATTGTTGGCGTAGCGCAATCAAACGTTTTTCTTCAGCAACAGCTTCGCTATTGGCTGCGCGTACTGCATCGCTGTAGTTATTGCGAATCTGTAGTGGAATGCTGAATGATAAGCCAACTACTGTTTCGTTATCGCTCTCGCCCGCTTCGACGCCTACGGTTGGGTTGGCGGTGGTTAACGAGCGTTTCCAGTCGACATCGGCGCGCTTTAATTGCCATTGCAGGTAAGCGGCTTTTAACGCTGGATGTTGTTGCCAACGAGCCGTTAACGCAGGTTCAACGTTAAATAGCTCCTCGTTAATGGAGAGTTGACCGACATCAGACGTTGTTAGCAGAGCGTTTAACTCTGCTTCAGCGGATTGCAGTTGTTGATAAGCCGCTGCAGTTTGTTGCAGTTGCCGACTTAGTGCGAGTACCGTCAGTTGTTCGTCGACGGCACCTAAGTCTCCGGCTTTACGCCGTTCGGCAACCAGGCTTATCGCCTGTTTAACGATTTTCTTTTGCTGCTCGGCGAGTGCGTAACGCTTTTTTGCATCAAGCCATTGCACATAGGCATTCAGCAGAGTTTTAGCATGCGATGTCGCCGACTGGCGATAAATACTCATTGCCATAGCGGTCATTGCGTCACTCTGACTGGCACGTGCTTCATTGCGAGTGCTCCAGTCCAGCGTTTGGCTTAGACCAACAGCGTAATTATTGATGTCACCCTCACGCTCTAAGCGTGACGATAAGCTAGGGTTGTACAAAGGCTGATTTAATTGCTTGCCCTGTTGGATCAGCGCTTTAGCCTGCTGTTGAGCGGCTTCAACACTGGGGTGTTGCTGCACAGTTTGTTGCCATTGCTCGGGCAACTGTTGTGCATTGGCGTAGCTTGAACTTATTGCCAGACTTACGGCAACAAGCAAGCGTTTGCTATGTGTCGAAAACGGACCCATAGATAGACTCCTCAGTCATATTACTGCGTAAAATAATGATTTTTTTGCGCTGCTATAGCAGCTTATTAGGCAGTTATGAGGAGATAGGAGGCCGGAACAGTGGTGATGACAGTGGATTAGTGTAGAATTGCGTGTACCCAGGGCGCATTGTTCCCATTCGTGGCAACGCGAGAGTTTTTTCAGTCTTCATCGCATATAGATGAAACGAGCCATGGCAGTGACAGCAGTGATGGCAGTCAAAGCTGATTTCTCCACTTTTAGGGAGATTGCGCTTATCGATGTGGGATTCGTCATGCTCAAAATTGAGGTGTTGCTCAGAAGAGGACTGGTGAGATTGATGCACATCAGCAACCGCCTGACTGATTTGAGTCAGAACAGCAACAAGCACCAGTATTAAAAATCCTAGTCTAAGCATCATTACCTACGGTTTAAAAAGGCGTCACTACGGTACATTAATTAAAAGTCGTTCTCAATCAAAGCTTGAACTTCCCATAATTTAAAAGATATATCATCAAAAAGAGTGGTTCTGTTTTGATTACTACTAAGTTCCTAAAATAAGGAAATGGGAACAAGCAAACTCACTAATGCCAGGCTATTTCTCCTTTTATACCCTCTTAAGTACTGAAAATCACGTCTTACAGCAAAAAAAGAATTCGAGCATGGTGGAAGTACAAGCGGGTAACCGTCAAATTAATTACCTACCTACCCAACCTACGATCAGCAGGTTGCTGATGTTTGGGATCTGGGTGTGAACCTAGTGTTAAGGCTCTCGGGTTTCCTGTCCATCAAACTTGAAAGCATGAACGATGACCGGCCTGACGCTGGTAGGGAAAGGAACCGAAACCAATGGTCTCTCGGCTTGGATGAGGCTTCAATTAGTTGCAATCACGTTTCGAGGGCGTTCGTCCAGATTGGCAAGGGAGTTGGTATTATACTGGGTACTCACTCAATGCGAGAAAACCGAGGCTACCACCTTTATAAGAGCACGAACGACATCGCCAGTGTAATGAAAATGCTGCGTCACAGCCCTTAGGCAGTGAAGTTGCGTTACATAGGAGCCGCTCAGGGAGATGTTGGCCTCGGCGTTGTCGAGATAGAGTTATAGGGACTGAGGATCCCTATTTCTTTATTTCTATTCTATGGAAGTATTTCTTCTTCTTGATGATCAAATCTCGCTCTCATCCTTTCGAATTCTCTATCAAAATAACCATCCATAATGCACTCGTTTGCAAGTTTATCGAATTCCTTATCTTCAGATTGCAGCTCTGACAGTTTGATATTTCTTGTTTTATCAGGCGGAGTGATGTAATAAATGATTTTTTTGGGCGCTTCGAATTGATCACAAAATATAGTGAACTCGATATGTGCAGCTTTACTAGACTTCAAGAATAAAAATGTATCACTTGATTTCTGAGAACCTGCTTGAATACTGTCAGGTTGCCAGATAAAGATATACTCATTAAAAGTATGGTCTTGAGTTATATCGAACTGCACAGGTTGCGAATTAAGCTTCATGACCTCATCGGTTAGTGATGGTTTTTCTCTGATTGGAGAATAGGGCACTCTTCCTTTCGTGTTGTCTACGCTTAATCCTTTTTTCTTGCTTAGTTTTATCTCCACAGAGACACCAGTGGCTAACACTGAGGAGCTATTCTTTAGTCTTAGTATAAGCAGTTCGGCTCCACCCCAAACTTTTAGGTAATCAGCGCGGTGGTGGAAAAAGTCAGGGTGTAAACGCTTGCCCTGATTCACGCCAGGAACTCCTGGTAAATTGAATATAGACTCATAATGAGAGGGAGCCTCCAGTGTTGGAATGCTTTCTCTGTCTGGTAGCTGAGTGATAACCCCTCTCAACTTTATATCAGGAGTTTGAAGTTCCTCCATGTCGATGTTTAACAATTTCAGCTCTAATTCAGGCTTTGCCTTTTTGGTTTGTAGTAGTGCTTCAACTAGGTCTTTTCCTACCGTGATAGCGAAATGATAGACAACGCCAATTAGTATTATAATTAAACCAAGCCAAGGGGTAGTCGTCCCCTGAAATAAATCGATTAAAATTTCTGAGTTACCAAAGAGAAGCTCGCAAAAATAAATTAGTGCAACTTGTAGAATATTTATTTGCGACTCGATAACGATCGTGACGCCTGCTATCACCAGGGACCTAGCGATAATGTTGTACGTTTTAGGTCGAATAATTTCTAGAAAACGCTTTAAGCGCTCCAGCCAAACATCCATTTAACGTGCCTCCGAAGTGCGTTGAAAATTATGTGCTACCCGCGCCTGTACTCGCTCGTTTTCATTGTCTACATCAAAATGAGTAAAAACTATTGGCAGTTAACCCTGCAACCTATCAACTGTCAACAAGGAGCAAAATGTCGAATGTAACGGTGGTACGCACGAAGTTAAAACTAGAACGAGCCATCGAAAGGCGCGATAAGACCAATTGCCTTTAAAAGCGCGAACCAACTTTGAATTGCGTAGTTAAAACTCAGCAGCCTGACACCTTGATTTGACCTTTCATCATGCAAAGTGACGGCTTCACGGCTTTTGAGCCCATTCTAATTTTGGTTTGACAAAATAGGGGCAAAATAACTGGACTAATTAACAGGGTGATATGGATATCCAGCATTTGGGGGCTTACCAAATTCTGAACGGCAACAGCTTCTTTCAGCAAAACTTCAAACCTATATCACGGCTGTGCATTGCCAATAATTAAGGAGAGAAGCTATGCACAGATACTTATGTATGGAAAGTTGTTGTTTGCAGGGCTTTGGTCATGATTAATGAGCATGGGCTATTAGCCATTAAAACTGAGCCTGGCAAAATAACTCTCATTGAGAATCCAAGTGTTATCTTGCTACGTGCAGCTGGAAATTATGTCGAACTGTTCTTTGAGGATGGGCGTTTGCTTCACCGGGCAACATTGCAGTCTATGCTTGGGAAAATGCCTGAATACTTCGTACAAGTTCATCGTAGCTATGTTGTGAATTTAAAACACTTGAAGCACATACAGAGTGAGTTAGGGCGTTATACCGAGTGTATTATGTCAGATGGGCAGCAAATTCCTATAGGTCCCCAATTCAGATCGTTGTTAATGATGCAGCTAGGTCTGCAATCAGACGACTAACCCTCCATATTCACCATCAATATCTACCGTTTACTCCCTTATTCGTTAGTGCTCGTCACAAATTACCATCAATTACTGCAGCGTGTGTAACCCTCTAGTCTGAGTCTATTCGTGTTTATTCATCGAGGATTAGTTAAATGGACGTTCGGGTTTATGGGGTACGCGAGTTACCTGATGTAAAGTTGAAGAAGTTATTACGTGACCACGAGTCTTTCGTCATCGAGAAGGTTCCGCGCAAACACTTCAAAGAGGTTATCAAGACGCTGGAAAGTCATATTGAGACACTCGATATGAAGTGCCGAGTTTTTTCAAAGGGACGTAAGACATTAATGGCAGGGTCTTTCTTTGGTCCAACGGCAATATGGGGTGTCGCTTCAGCGGCGTTTATGGGCGCACACAACGTAGCAACGTGGGACCCGGACTATGAAATTGCTAAGAACCGGGTAACTGGCACCTTAACCGTTACCTACAAGAAAAAGGACGACTGAGGGCTCTAGGAGCCCTCTTTATTTTTTGTCTACTCAAGTTCATTGTGCGTTCAGCAATACGTTGCTCTATCCACTCTTAAATTTCGTTTTTGGAATTCGCTTGTTAATAACGGTTTGTGATTGAGTGAGTGTCCTCACCACGTGATTTTCTGAGGCATTGCATTAGCCATTCGTCGACTTCACTTTCTAGCCAGCCACTAGCTCTGCCGCCAAGTAATACTGGTTTGGGGAATCCGTCGTTTTCTATGCGGCGGTAAATGGATGAACGACTAAGGCCAACTTTGTTAATGACTTCTTCTAAACGAATGAATCTCATGAGTTTTCTCCTATCTGAGTTTGTCTCATGGGATTGGTTGACCCTGTAAGAAATTATTTGAGACTGGTTTACGGCTCGCCTTAAGCTCGAGCATTAATTAGTTCGTTGTCTTTAAGCACGCACTCGCCCTTCATTTTGTCCGTCTGATCACAAACAACCCTGCACTAATTAGGCATGTGGAAATCTGGGCTAACGTTTATTCCAATGACTGAAAGGAGCTAGTCATGAAAAGGGCATTATCTATTGCATTGTTTGCTGGACTTTTAGCTGCGTGTAGCGATCCGGATCCTCAAGTAAGTATTGAGGCTTGGGAGCATACCAACCGGCATACAGGTGGCACGTACTTCGTAATTGAGATTACATCAATTGAAGAGCAGGTAACGGTGGAAGATATGTTGGTTAATCGCGGGAACTGCGACTACAGTGATAAAACGCCTTACTCAAGAAAGCCATACCTACCAACCGATCTGAAGTACGGTGAATCTATTGAGCTTAAAATCTACGATGACTGCTCGCTGACTGAGATTGAAGTGGTAACTGGTAGTGGTTCAACCGTCGTCAATTACTAAAGTGCTCTGGGAGCTTAAGGGCTCCCTAGTGTTATTCATCCAGTCGAATTTGAAACCTATATTACCGCTGTGCATTGATACGTTAATACTTAAGGAATCGATATGCACAAGCAAATACAAAATGATAAGAGCGTTTTGTTCAACTCAGAGCGAGAGTTGTTGAGCAAAGCGCATCTCCTAATCCAGTCACGATTTAAACAGGGAGAAGGCTTTACCGAGCCTTCAATGGTTAAAGAATTCGTCCAGGGGAACTATCAGCAGTGCTCAACAGAAGTTGCGGGTTTACTGCTACTCGATAGCCAACACCGACTCATAGACAACGTTGAGTTTGAAGAGGGTGAAGAACTGGCAGCTTCAATGGTGTACCGCGAAGTTCTCAAGGTTAATGCTGCCGCTGTTATTGTCAGTTACTTCTCACCTTCTAAAGAGCTGAGTCACTCTGGCAAAGAGCATGAGTTATCAACACTTAAGTCGGCCCTGAACCTGATTGACGTAGCACTACTGGACTGCATGCTCGTAACTGATGAGGTCGTCTCGCTTGCTGAGCGGGGGCTACTATGACTGGGCGGCTGTACTGCTAGGGTACAGCCGTTTTGCATCCTGAGTTTTATAAATCGACCAATCTGACCCAACGCTTTCTGCGACCACCTAACCACGTCTTCTTTATTTTTTGGCAAGCCCCGTAGTCTCCGTTTACGTCATAAGCCATTTTTATAGCGGCAGTAAGCGACACAGCCATGTCTTCATCGAGAGCTATATCAGCAATGTCCATAGGCACATGAGGCCGTTGAAGATGGAGAGACTCAACATAGCTTTCAGCTCCTGCATAAGCACCGGAAAGGCAGATAGCTAAAGTTTCATGGTCTGCGTGTCGCTCTACGAAATTGTAAAGGTACTGCTGTGTACAGACAAAACCGTGACCGTAGAGCCTAAGGAAAAGCAGGGCGCAGACCAAAGCCGTATCACCGCTTTGTCTACCAAAAGCGTTTGAGCGAATGAGCTGGTACGCGTAAACGCCAGCCGCTTCAAAAGCTCCATATGTCGGGTTATTCCAAATTTCGTTGGACGCTTGTTTTACTGCAGACTCCAACGCATCCCTTTTAATGTAGTAAGGGTCGTCGTGAAAGTGATTGTGGATGAGTTCGATATGCTTTGCGTCAAAGGTAAAAGGGTTATACATGATGACTCCAAGTTTCTGTTGTGTTGATTGATCGTGCTTGCTTTCAAAGCATCGGTCGGAGCCGTAATGTTTTATTGCGATAGTTAAGAGCCCATCAGATTTCAGACCTATATCACTGCTGTGCATTTACCAAATTAGGAGGTTAACAATGCACACACTTGATAAAGGCTGTTACTCATCAGCCAACAATGAAGCTGAGCGAGACGTTTTTCATCGCGCCAGTCAGATCCTGGAAGAGCGTCACTTACGAGGCCAAGAGCCTTACAACCCGAACGTCATTAAGGACTTCCTGACGTATAAGCTGGCGCACTACGAGCGTGAGGTATTCAGCATCATCTTCCTGGATGAAACGGGACACTTCATCGAGTACCGCGAGCTGTTCTACGGCACCATCAATGCGGCCAGTGTGTACCCACGGGAAGTGGTTCGAGCCGCACTGGAAACCAAGGCGTCTTCACTCGTCCTGTCACATAACCACCCCTCAGGAGAGCCGGAGCCTTCCAATGCGGATATCCGTTTGACGGAGCGCCTGAAAAAGGCCCTGGCTATTATCGACGTTGACGTGAAAGACCACATCGTTGTCGGCAAAGAGTGCGTGTCATTCTCTGAGCGCGGTCTTCTTTAGCGCTAGTTCACTTGTGTAACCAAATACTGGAGTAAAGCTTTATGGCGGCAATATTTAAGACACCGGCATCTAGAAAGTGGGTAGTGCTGGGAATTAAGGCAGCAATAACTGCATTAGCTCTTTTACCGCAATTGCGAGAGCGCCAGCAAAATACTGGATGTTTAAGGTCAGAGTCTGACTTTCCTAACGCTATGTCAGCAAGCCCACTGGGCCTGCTCCTGCTCGATGAGCGGGGCTATGTCATCACGTCCTACCAAATCCGTCACCACATCAGTGATGACTCTGCGGTTGATAGTGACGGCATAAAGCGGGCAGCGTCCAAAGCGAAAGCGTACGGAGCTGTTTTAACGTTCGACAAAGGTGTCTATGCCAATGGCCTGTCGATAGAGCCTGACGTTGTTGAGAGCGTTAGAGCGGCTTTGGAAGAGGCTGGTGTACGATTATTTAACCAAAGCTTTTCGTCTAGAACGGGACCTTAAAAAGCTGTTCCGTTTCTAGTCATATCAGCACTTAGTAGCCCTTGTAAAACGAGGGCTAAAAATGGAGTGTTGTCATTCCGAAACCATAGAAAAATAAGGAAACTTAACCATGGCTGAAGTACAAGCAGTGAAGGACTTGGACCAGGTGAAGCTTATTGGCCATCTTCTTCTAAAAACCTACGGTCAGCAGATATCTGATATCTGGAACGTTGGCTTAAACTTAGCTTTACGTATTTCTGACTTACTGTCAATTCGATTTAGCGATATCCAAGGGGATAGATTAGTTCTCAGGGAAAGCAAAACCGGTAAGTTAGCAAGTATCAAGCTCAACGAAAAAGCTAGAACGATTATTGAACGGATACGTTCGGAGCACCCTGACCATACTTACTTGTTTCAGTCCTATCGGAACCGTTGGTCGCTTAACCAGTCACCCAGGCCATTGAGCAGCCGGTATGTGAACCGCGCTATCTCAATGATTGGTGAAGAAGTGGGCTTAGATCTGGGAACGCACTCAATGCGTAAAACGCGAGGTTACCATCTCTACAAAAACACCAATGACCTTGCACGGGTTATGAAGATGCTTAGGCACAGTAATGAGGCGGTTACCTTGCGTTACATTGGCATTACGCAGGAAGACGTTGATAGGGACTTTGTTGAGTTAGAAATTTAGTGCGGTATATACCCGCACTCTTTCTCTTCATCGAGTATTAATTTAAAAAGAGGAGTAATTGTATCGCAAGAATTATAGAGAGAAACCATAATACTATCGTAAAGCGTTTTCTTAATGACTCGATTTGCTTTGATAAATGCTTAAACTTTCCGGAATTGTCTATAAGTTTTATATCGGCTCTTTCTCCATCTTTAGAGAACTGATCCGCATAAGAAGCTAGCACTCCTCCCCCTGCACCAGCACAAGAGTAGATAGCTAAACTTTGTAACAGCATGAAAATTCCAGAGTACTGAGTAAATAGCTCCCTGTTGAGGAGTAGTTGCTTCAATCCATCAGCAAAAACACTAGACCAAAAAACTCCGAAGAGAATTAGTGCTATCCCTTTAGTCGACCTAGTCCATTTCGCATGGATAAGCGCAATGAAAGGAAATATAAAGCTGAGGGCTAGAGCAAGGGGCACTGCGGATGATACGTTGTAAATAACGACAGTGACAGCAGCTATTAGAGAGAAAATTGCTAGAGTGGTGAAAACTATTTGCATTGAGCCCCCAATTGTTTAACTTTGCAATAGTTGTTGGTACTTGGGTTTAGTGGCATTAGCTTATCGTTTGTTTAACCATCTCTCTAGAGGCGTTTTTCAATTATGGTGGTTTAATACTCCACCCTATGCTGTCACTGAAATCTTTAGTACCTAGTCCAGACTTTACTAATTTCTACTACAGTTGAATGATTTTCTGCTATCTCCGTAATGTTTGCTCTTAAGCTTTGCAAAATAACTGAGGCGATAAAACGCATCCTGGTAAGACATTGAAGCTCGTCCCTCATTTCGCAGCAAGTGGTAGCTGGCGTTATCTACGAAATATACACCGCCAGCCAATTCAAAGACATTCAGATTTAACGCACTTGCCCAGGCTTTCTTAATAAAACACGCCAGACTTGTCTCGCTACCTCTGTACTTACCGAGTGTTCCAAAGTAACTTTCGTTCAGAACCAACGCAACGTGGTAATGCGGCTTCTCCGAACCTTCTTGCTCTAGGCACCAGATATATCTAAGGGTACAACGGTGGGCACGATTCGAGCTAATTAAACGTCGTTTTCTGTCTGTTAAAAATTGGTACTTTAATGCTTCGAAAAACCGAGTAATGGAGTCTGATTCAAATGCATACTCAGCAGTTATCGGGAATCTTAAGTCAAAGCGTACTACAAGGACTCTTGCGTAATCATCCATCGCTTTTGCTAGAACTTGCTCAATTGACTCAAGGTAGTTAATAGCTAAGGGCCCTTTGTAGTTGTAGACTCTTAAACCGTTGTAGAAACTCTCGTAGGTCAACCTAAGGTTTGTATTATCAGGGGGTCTTCTGTTCATGACTATTCCTCGTATGATTGGTTATGTGTCATACAAGTAGTCAGCCATGTAAAACTTTATTGGTATTGTTTAATGAACAGCTTTGTTGCTGCTCTAGTGGCTTATACATTTACTCTATATGTATATTAATTATTACATACATCAAGCATCGTAATTTTCCCCGGTATAACGTGTGAAGTCATGCGCATTCCGCGTATATTGTGATTCTGATTAAATATCAATAGCCTTAACTGCAACGGTGAGGGTACTCAATCGACAACCAACAAACTTTGGGATGAAGAAAAGAAGTTCTTACTCGCCGGGTATAGCATGAATTTTTTTTGTCTTAGTTCGTCACTAGGCGTGCCTGAAAATTGTTGGCTATTTCGAACTGCACTTTGGATTTTATTGAATAGGTCAATTGCTGCATTAGCCATAAAGTAGCTGACCGCCTCACTTATTTTATTGGCCTTGTGATATCCCATGCTTTTAGTTAGTGGGCCAGTTACCATTTTGGAGATAGCATCGACGAACAAAGCGTGTTGATCATCTAATGTCGCATTAGAGGCGTTATCTTTTGGTTTTGCCGAGTCTGAATGGGGAAAGCCAGAACGCCTTAATTCACTTATGACGACTTCCTCAATTAAGAAACAGAAATGTTTGTAGGGTCGGTCCCCAATGGGAGGCTCGGCCTTAAACAGCTTGCGGAGCATGGAAAAACCATTATTCGTTAACTCCTGCGGTATAGCGTGCTTAATTTCTTGCTGTCTTGATAGACCTTTAAGAACGGTCAGTATGTGGCTACTACTAAGTGCTGCTAGATCAAGCAGTAAGGATATGGTTTGCCTTACAGGGTTGTCGCATAGGGTTATTTCGGTATTCAAACGACCTAGCTTATAGTTATTAACAACGATATCAGGTTTTACAATCAAGGTTGATTTCGCTTTCCCCATTAAGCTGCTTCCAACGAACCCTCCGACGTATTCGGATAGTAGGCCTAGCTTCTGAAATTGTGAAAGGTGGCTTCTCAGTGTCTTGGTTGTAATACCTAACAATGAAGCGAGTTCACCATGCTCAGTCTTGATTACTCCATATTCATTGGCTCGGCAAAGAAGGGTCCCAAAAGTTATTTGTTGCGGACGCATAAACCGAACCGCACCAATCCTATTACTTTTCTGTGCTTGTCCTTTGCTTACGACTTTAAAGTTCTCTGTATCATCGAGCTTATCTTGGCTGACATTCAGAAGGTCGGCTGTGTCATCTCGATTAGAGGTTATCAGTTTTATCGCCATCTCCGAAAATGGCGGTCTGTGATTGGATGCGTCGGTTTCAAAATCGGTAACAGAAAAACTAACTCTGCCATCTTCTTTCGATAAGTTTGACGTGGCTAAGTACTCTTGCGTCACTAACTCAGTTAATTCCGCATGGTAGTTATTTTTTACATATACGCCAATGTCGCTACTCTGAAACTGCAGGTTTTCCGCACGCTTTTCCGTGGTCAAAACAAAGCGGGGCTTGTTATTTTCGTTGGCCCACTCGATTAAATTTATAAGTAGGTGTTTTGTCTTTAGAGATATGGGATACTCGTTCGTTAATACGGATACTGACTTATGGTTATTCATAAACGACATTAATGTTGTTGCTATTAGGTATACCTTAAACTGAATAATATCAAATGTCACTTTAATGTTGTTTTGTCGTTATATATAGTCACATATGTTTTTTTCGAGTTGTCGTTGGATGGCTAATAGAAGAAGCCGGGAGAGATACATGAGTCGAAAATCGAAATCACTCGAGCGAGTTGCGGCAGAGGAAATAGATCTAAATTTTGATCGCGACGATGAAAAGTTCGATTTGATCGACCAGCACGTTGCCAAAGAATTTAGCTTTGTAAGTCCTAAAAATCGTGTCCTTTTTTATCGATGGCTCGACCTCTTTCTCGACAAATATCCGACCCGATCGCATGTCGATTTACATGGCTCAGTAAAAAGTGACCAATTGCTTACATCTGAAAAAGTTGCTGCTTTATTAAGCACCTCCGAAAGAAGTTTAGACTTAAACTCTTATTGGAAAAGAGGAAGCAGAGCGATCAGAGATAGAGTTAGAGAGGAAAATAAGGCGGAAAGGGATAGGATAGTTGCTATACCTATTTCAGTTAGCCGCCGGGACAAAGACAGGTTCGAAGACTTCAAGCATGGCCTTGATTACGAAGCTACTAATAAGGAGGCTCTGATTGAATTACTTAATTTGAGCGAGAGCTTTGAGCCCGCAGTGAAAATGCGTGTGCGAGAAAAGTATGAGAATCTTTTAGAGGAAAATAAGAAGCTTAGGAAAGCAAAGGAGGGAAAATTCACAAAGCAACAGCATCGTATACGGCTCGAAAGGCTTGAAGAGGCTCTAACTATGCTTTTCGATGCTAGCTTTGGTATGTCGGTGGAAGAATACCTTAAACATCATAGGCAACTAAAGACGTTGGAGGAAGGGCATAAGCGGATTGCAGCCGAAAACAGTTCCTCGACAAAGAATGACGATACTGAGAAGCCCGAATAGCAGTTGTTTCAGTACTATTTGGTCGGAGCGTTTATATGAACTTTTAGGCGATATCGTCGATGGTTCCCGATCCACTCCACCTATTGCTTTTAAATATCAAACAATAGGTGGCAAATCACAAACCCTTTTCAGCGAATTCACTTAACTTTTTTTTCACAACTGTCATGCAACATTAATCTAAACCTGATTAAATTGTACGCGTTTTCGTACAAACGTTGCGATAAACACTCGATGTACAAACCAAAAACTTATAAAAAAACAAAATAGGTAACTCGATGAAAAATTCGTCTACCCTAGGCAACCTGACGCGAACGCTAGCGACTCTATCGTGTTTATTTGCCGTTTCATTTTCAAGTAGTGCAGAGCCTCCAACGGGCTATTATAATAGCGTCGACCAAAGTAATGCCCAAACCTTGCGCCAGTCACTTCACACTATTATTGATGACCACCAACGCTTCCCCTATACCTCAAGCAGTACCGATACCTGGGATATACTAGAAGTAGCCGATGAAGATCCGGATAACTCCAATAATGTGATCGATGTTTATCGAAACGCTAGCTACATCAAGCAGGGTGGTGGTAACAGCTATTATAATCGTGAGCACAGCTGGCCAAAGTCCTATGGCTTTCCTTCGGATGGCAGCTCTAATTACCCCTATACAGATGCTCACCACTTATTTATTTCGGATAGCGGTTATAACTCCAGCCGCAGCAACAAACCTTACGCAAATTGCTCATCGGCTTGTTCGGAAAAGCCAACGGAGTACAACAATAATCGCGGAGGCAGTTCAAGCCAATCAAACTGGACAGGCGGCTCTTATTCGGCGGGAACATGGGAAACCTGGTCTGGTCGTCGCGGTGATGTTGCCCGTGCGTTGATGTATATGGCGGTACGCTATGAAGGCGGAAACCATGGCGTAACCGGTTATAGCGAACCTGACTTGATCCTTACTGACGACCGCAATTTAATCGATCAATCCAATCAAGGTACCAACATCTCGGTGGCTTATATGGGATTAAAATCGGTGCTATTACAGTGGCACAGCGAGGATCCCGTGGATGATTTTGAGCGCCGCCGTAACGACGCTATTTATGCTCAACAAGGCAACCGAAACCCGTTTATCGATCATCCGGAATACGTTGACTGCGTATTCCAAAGCGTATGCAGTGGCAGTGATGGTGGTGGGACGGGCGACACGACAGCGCCGAGTGCACCGACGTACTTAAGTGCATCAGTTGGCAGCGGTTACGTTACTCTAACCTGGAACGCTAACAGCGAAGCTGACTTAGCGGGTTATAATGTCTATCGCAGCACTAACTCGGGAACAGGCTATACTCGGCTCAATAGTAACTTAGTGACCACCGCGAACTTTGATGATAGCTCGGCAACGGCAGGTATTACCTATTCTTATGTCGTGACTGCTATTGATACCTCTGCTAATGAATCAGCTTATAGTGGTGAGGTATCAGCTATAGCAGAGGGCGGAGACTCTACCGGAGGCTCAGTCTGGATCAATGAAATTCACTACGACAACGATGGTGGTGATACAGGTGAGTTTGTTGAGGTTGCCGGTACTGCTGGCACTGATCTAAGTGGTTGGCAATTGGTTGCGTACAACGGTAATGGTGGCGGTGCTTACCATACCGAATCTTTAATCGGTACTTTACCGGAGCAAAACAACGGGTTTGGTACACAAAGCTATGCGATTAGTGGCTTACAGAATGGATCTCCCGATGGTATTGCGTTAATTGATGCGAAAGGCAATGTGGTTCAATTCTTAAGTTACGAAGGCAGCTTCACGGCAACGGACGGTGCGGCGGCTGGCATAGCATCGGAGAATATCGGTGTTGAGGAATCGTCTTCTACGCCAATTGGCTTCTCTCTGCAGCTGACAGGCTCCGGTAGCCAATACACAGACTTTAGCTGGCAAATGCCACAGTCGGCCAGCGCTGGCTCCGTTAATACTGACCAAGCCTTCGTGAACCCTAACGCGCCTGCCGACCCGGTGGTTTGGATTAACGAATTTCATTACGACAATGACGGCAGCGATAGTGGTGAGTTCATAGAGGTTGCGGGTACTGCAGGCGTTGACCTGAGTGGCTGGAGTCTGGTTGGTTATAATGGTAGCAATGGGCGTGTCTATGGAGCCATTAATCTAGCGGGTATTATCGCTGACCAGCAAAATGGTTTTGGCACGTTAACAAGCGCCTTTACGGGTCTGCAAAACGGCTCTCCTGATGGTATAGCGCTGGTCGATGCACAAGGCCAGGTTGTGCAATTTATCAGTTATGAGGGCTCTATTCGCGCCAAAGATGGCGCAGCTAAAGGACTGGTATCTGAAGATATCGGTGTTTCTGAGTCAGCGAGCACAGCAGTTGGGCATTCATTGCAACTGTCCGGTTCGGGTGTTGAATACGCAGACTTCACCTGGCAGTTCCCTGGCCAAAATACCGAAGGCTCCATAAATAGCGGGCAGTCGTTTGGCTACTAACCATTGAACTTAGCCTTTAAACAAGAGGGCGTAGTTTTACGCTGCGCCCCATTAGCCCAATTTTCTTATGGTTAGTTCCTTTATGTGCCAACAGCGGACCTTGACGCAAAATAACGGTGCAGCATCAGAATAGACTCTGCATAAACGAAGTCATTCTTAAGTTCAGTAAACTCAGTACTGAAAAGTCCAGAGATCTCACTACGTTCGCGGTGGAATACGCTTCGGCATTTTATCCTTGTTCTTCGATTCAATTAGATTCAATAATTCATTAAATTGATGCGAAGTTGTGATGCTTGAATTTATCGGCAGGTGAGTGTACCGATAAGTCGTTGTGAGCCCCCCAAATATAGCAGATTCAAACTTGTTCGTTGCCTCGGTACCTTTATCATTAATTAATAGCACTATCCCTTCCAGAAAAGTAAGTTCTGCCCACTGGTCCCCATCTAACTTGAGCTTTGCAATTTGCTCACCCAACTTGGATAATTCTGAACGGTCTTTTTTGAGTGCCGCTAAATAGACTGCTGCTGAAAGGTAATACCGTCCGCCTAAGCTTGATGCTGCGGAAAATTCATCAATCGCTTCTTCAATTTGATTGTCGATCAAGAGTGCTAGACCCAGTAACCAACGAGCTTGCTGCGAATTCTGTTGTTTATGAATCACGTCGCGTAACACCGAAATTGCCTCTACATGTCTTCCGCTTTCTAGTAAATACTCACTAAAAAGTAGGCGAGACATTAGAAAGCCAGGATCTATATTTAACGTTTTACTGAATTGCTCTTCGGCAGCGTAGAAGCGATATGATTGACGGTATAACTCTCCAAGGATTGCGTTAGTAAATGGGTTACCAGGATCGAGTTCAACTGATAAGATTGCAAGCTTATGCGCTTTAATAAAGTGACCTAACTGGATCTCTACAAGTGACGCATAGGCTGGAATCTCACCCCAACTAGGTTCAATTTGACGCGCAAGGTTGAATGAAGCAATTGCGTTTTCATATTGTCCGGACAAATAGTAGGCAAGCCCGAGAGCTTTATGACCCCAAGCCAAGTCGTCATTAATTTGTACGGCTTTTTCCGCATGCTTTTTCCCTAGTTCCAACCAGGCTTTATCCTTTCCATAGTGCCAATAACCTCGAAGATAAGCGTCGCTCAACCCACTGTGGCTTGAAGCGTTCTGAGGCTCTCTATTTATCGCATCTTGATACAATGAAATCGCCGTATCGTTGTCTTTTTCTGTAAATTTCAAATAGCTCTGAGCCGCTCGATAATCGAGAGCTTCGCTTATTTCATTAGGTGGATTCTCGTCTTCATGGTGAAAGAGAACGAATGAACTCATTCCTATTGCAAGTACTCCAAAGCTAGCTACTAACCATATAGGTAAGCGAGATACTAATCGTTTGATTGAATAGTAGGCGGCTTGGAAATCGCCAATATCATTGTATGCGCTCTCTGAGCGCTTAATTTTTCTTACCGTTGCAACGCACCTATATCCCATTCCACGTTCGGCGACAATGTACTTGGGTTCAGAATGATTATCAGCTATCGAGTCTCTCAAGCGAGATATTCGCTTCTTAAGATTCTCATCGGAGACAACTCTGTCTTTCCAAACGGCTTTTATAAGTTGGTCATGAGGCACGATCTCAGGAGCGTGTTCAACAAGCTCCAGCAGTAATCGATAGGACAGTTCTGGTAAAGAAATATCGTCCCCATTTCTTATCACCTTCTTATTTAAGGGATCTAGAATCAGGTCGTTCCCTACCTTAAAGACATCCATCACTAACTCCACCCTGAGCTGCTAATTATTTGATTTTAAATATTTTTCATCGATTGGTCACCATAAGTCACCAAAAAGGACCATTAAAGTCATGTTTCCTTTCTCATGCTCAGGTAAGTTTTTCAGAGAAACGAAAATATTATCTCATTTTGAACGACTAAGGATGATTATGTATATAAAATTATTAAGTATTCCTGCCCTACTCCTAATAAGTGCCTTTGTGGGAGCAACTGAAATCAAGACCTCAAAGTTAGATGCTTTTGTTGAGTCTTACGCCGAAAATGATGAATTTAATGGCTCAGTATTAGTTTCTTATCAAGGTGAAGTGTTGCTAAAGAAAGGTTACGGCTATGCCAATATGGAATGGAAAATCCCCAACTCTGTGGATACAAAATTTAGAATAGCCTCGACAACCAAGCCTCTTACAGCGGCACTGATTTTAAAATTAGTCGAAGAAGAAAAAATAGATTTAAGTCATTCAATCAGTGATTACTTACCGGGCTATCGCAGTGATACCGGCGGTAAAGTAACTATTCATCAGCTCTTAAATCATACATCAGGGATCCCAAACGTGTTCAGTCATCCAGACTTTAGAAATATAGAAGCGAATAACCCTTATACCCTAAATGACTTTATTTCAAAGTTTTGCAGTGGAGACCTGAAGTTCCAGCCTGGTAGCCAGTTCAGCTATAGCAATGCTGGCTATTCCATTTTGGGTAAAATAATCGAGCAAGTGACCGAGTTAAGCTATAAACAAGCTTTGCAGGATTATATTTTCAATCCGCTAAAGATGCATAACAGCGGGGATTCTTACTCTGGCTATGTTGTTCCAAAAAGTGCTAAAGGGTATGAGAAAACGTTAGCAGGACTGAAACCGGCAGAGAATATTGATATGACTGTCACCTATGCTGCGGGTTCTATTTATTCAACGGTCGGAGACTTATATCAGTTTAGCGAGGCCTTGTATTCAAATCAGATATTTAGTGAAGCACTAAAAAAGAGAGCTTTTACAGAGTCGCCTCATCGCAATTATGGTTATGGCTGGTTGTTCACTGAACTACCAAAAGAAAAGTTCGGTAAAAAGCTCACTCAGATACATCACCCGGGTATGATGCCTGGTTTCAATGGTGACGTAATTCGCGTAATTGAAGATGATATTACAATTATTATCCAAAACAACACTGGAGGCGCACCACTTCGTGCTCTGACAGAAGGCATTTTGAACATTATTTATGAACGCCCGGTTGTTTTTGCAAAAAAACAAATCGAAGATGAGCTCTACTCTAAGCTACGCCAGGATGGAATCAAGGCTGCGATAAAGTCATATATGCAACTTCAGAAATCGAACAAGGGTTTCAGCGAACGTGGCTTAAACTATTTTGGTTATCAACTGATGGAAGTTGAAGAAATAAATGCAGCGATAGCTTTCTTTCAGCTCAATGCAAAACAACATCCTGAGTCTTCAAATGCCTTTGACAGTCTCGGAGAAGCCTATCTTGCCAACGAAGAATTTAAGAAAGCCCTAATAGCATATGAAAAATCACTTTCGCTAGATGAGCACAATAAAAATGCATCTGAAGCAATCGATAAGATAAATGAATTACTATGAGCCGTCATTAAATGATTAGAAATACTAAATTTATATTTAACATGAACCAAGAACTATTATAGTTCTTGGTTCATGTTGCCCGCTTCAAAGGAAATGTCAGCCTGTAAAACCAACGTCTGCTGTTCGCTCATTGCAGACTGACAATCATCTACCAAAAGCGGATCTGATGGCTCTGAGTTCAGTTCCTGCGTACAAAACAGCAACGCTGGCTTGCTTTCTAGTGTTACTGTGGCAATCAAATTCCGCTTAACATGTTAACTACCCAGTCTCCCCAGATCTGTGAGCGGAAAACTGTGTAAATCGAGATCGCCAATAGGCTAAACAGTGCAAGAGAAATAAGGGTACTCCAGTGAAGGCGGCGGTCCGTTCTCCAGTCGTACACCATAATCGATAAGTAAACCAATAACATAATGATCAGCATCCCGTATCCCGGCAGCCCCAGCACATGAGTAATACGAGACAGGCTCTCTGGCATCATTTGTATAGCAGAGGCCAACATAAATCGTTTGTGGTGCGTTGGAGTGCGTATATTAAGCAACCCCAAAATGTATAAAGTTGCAAATATGGTCCACTGCAAAAAGGTTCCGCCTATCAAGCCTCCTGCTCGCGTTCGAGCGCTTGCGTCGGAAGGGTCAAAAGCCCCCATATTAACCAGGTAGTCGTATAGTCCCAGCACCATCATTACACCAGTCGACAAGATACCTATCACCAGCATGACACTCAGTTTTCCCATACGTCTATGTGCTTCCATACGACCGGTTCTGGAAAGCCTTAACTGATTAATAAGTAACAGGTACCAGGCAGCACTGCATGCTCCATGTAAGCCTATCCATAAAGTGAATCGTCCGAACTGTTCATGATTGACGACCCCATTAAGAATAAATCCAGAAAATACTACGACAGTAATGAAAACGGCTAAGCGTGAGAAAAAAGTTGAATCTTGAAACTGGGGTTTAATCTCAGGCGGCGTTGTTGGTGTTGAGGTTGTGTGCATTAAAATGTCTCGATCTAATTGGACTTCCCAGCTTTAACTAGACAGTTTTTAAGCTAGAAAGTAAAAAATTTAACATATTGATTTGTTTGAGATTACCGTATTCTCAACTACATTAACAAGAAAATTAAAAAACACTTATGGTAGGGATTGGCGCTACTCCTTGACCGTCACTTTTCTAATGCTTGAATCTTGCTATTAGCTCGGAGCTGAAGGTCTGCTAAGAGCGAAGAACGGACCTTCGTGTTTTTTGCTCCCCTCAATAGTGAGAGCGGATGACGGAAGTCGGCCAAGGTCCACTTATCTCTTTGTTATTGCGAGTTTGTTGTTGAGTTGTGTATTTAAGTCGTTTACTGTCAATGATATAGCAAAGATAAAGGTTAGATATTGTGCGCCCGCTAGAGAGTGACTGAGAATAGCCAAATTGCTTTCGCTTATTTAGAACGAGCCCAGAACCGGTTGCTGGTTTGCTTAGTGAGTCAAGAGCCAATAACTACCAATTGAAAAAGTTAAAAAACACCTTCGCGCACTGTAAAAATGTTAGGCAGCATAGGGAAATATCGTAATGCCTTCTAAATTTGAAAAATATAAAGATGATTTTGAAAAGCTTAGTCAAGAGTCAACGTTACTTTATGAGTCTTTTTTGCACGCTTGCTATGGGCAGGAATTTAAAGACGCAATCATCGAACGATTCGGTGGTGACGAAGCAGAGACACAAAATTACATATCGTCGTTGCCTGATTTTAAGTCTACTTATCAAGAGTGGTATTCGGAATCCCTAGCACTTATAAAACAACTTTTACCTGACAGACTCAATGACTTTATACGTCATTATCAAAAGCCCAAGAGTAGGAAAGAGATAACCTTTGAAAATTATCGAATTGAGGACGCACTGCAAGGACTCATGATTACGCGTAACGGACATGAGGTTAAGGCAGATGCGAAATCAGCAGTTCCTCATTTAAAACAGCAAATAGCAATTCTGGATTCATTAAAAAAGCGCTTTGAAAGTTCGTTGTTTGATATTAAGCAGCTGGTGCAAGCAGATGTGTTAGATTCTGAGCTTGATTCAGCAAGCTTACTCTCAAAACACAAATTCTACCGAGCTGCAGGTGCTGTAGCGGGCGTCGTACTAGAAAAGCATTTAGCAGAAGTATGTTCGCAGCATGGAATAACAGTTCGCAAAAAATATCCTACAATTGCAGACTTAAATGAAACATTGAAGTCAAAAGATGTCATAAGCACTTCACAATGGCGTTTTAATCAGCATTTAGCTGATATCCGAAATTTATGTGATCATAATAAGGAAAAAGAACCAACAAAAGAAGACGTTGATGGACTAATCGAGGGGGTAACTAAAGTGATTAAAACCGTATTTTAGTATTGCCTAACAAGCGCATTAAAGCACTCGGTTTTCTCGATAAGAAACTAACACCTCAACTCTGTCGCGGAGCTCCTATTTTTACTCTAAGAGCGATACGCAAAAGTTCGATTTGTCCATCGCGTAATAAAACTTAGTTCGTTGTGTTAGAACGTGTGTCGATTTATATCAGGCCTTACCACCCAAGGTTTACAAATTTCGGAGGAACGCTGAGTGTATAAGAAGGAAAACTTCACTAGAGAAAACTTCAACAGTGAGCTCGTCGAATACGTTGGAGATAGAATTAACAATGGTCATTACAGTGACGCCATTTTAGCTGGTACCAAGTGCCTAACAGACACATTAAGACAAAAAGGTGGTGTCGAAGGTGATGGCGCGCAACTAGTCGGACAAACTCTCGGTGGAGCTGCACCAAAGTTACCGCTCAATAACTTGCAGACAACCTCTGAAAAGGATGAGCAGAAAGGTATCGAACAACTATTGCGCGGTTTTTATATAGGTATAAGGAACCCACGCACACACGAAAACATGGAAGACACTGAAGAGTTCTGTATAAGAATGATGGTTGTCATCGACACCGTTTTACAATATTTAGAGAGGGAAGTTGAGGAGTTTGACGTACAGAAATTCACTGCTCGCATCTATGACCCTCACTTTGTTCCAAGTGAAGAATATGCACAATCACTTACTGCCCAGATCCCTAACGATAAGCTTACTCTTGCTTTCAGGGTTGCTTTTGAGCGCAGGAGCGAAAGAGATATTAGAGACATTAAGCTTGCTTTTCGTTCAATGTACCAATTGATGCCCGAAGATGATCTTTCAGTTGCAACAGAATGTGTGGGCGAAGCTCTTCGTGAAGCTGTAGAAAACTCCGAAATAGCGGATTTGTTCAGGTTGCTCAAACCAAGCGCTTGGCAGCTTCTTCAGGACGATGTAAGAATACGGTTAGAGAATTTAATCATAGATAGTTGTAACGAGGGTCGTTACGACTACTACGGAGGCCTTGAAAAGGGAGCCCTAGGTACTTGGGCCAATAGCTTTGGGAGGTACTTTTCTCGAAAGCGGGATTTGGCAGAGGCTCTGATTACACGTCTAACAAGTGACTGGTACACACAAAATTACGTTGGAGAAAAGTTCATGTATTCGCTTCCTGCTTTAGTTACCGACGAAGACCAGCTTGAAGACCTGGCCGAAAACCTAGCTTATGCAGCACTTAGCAACAAAGCAAAGATTGTAAGAAGAGAATTAATTGAGGCTGCTGGCAACTACCCTAAGAAATTAAAAGAGCTTCTCAAAGTGTCCGTTCAAGAAATAAAGCAGAGCGATCCTTCTTATGCAAACCAACTGCTGGATGCGCTCTCATAGCTGTCTCACAATGCTGTTATATCCGGCGCTCGTACCTCGTGAGGCTTGCAGCGAGCATCAACGTCTTCTTTTGGCACAAAGCGGGATTAGGCAATTCGTTTGCTTTGATAAGAGCGTTTTTTCAAACCGAATTATGTATTTCGTACCGAAATCGGAAAGTGTAGCCGTCAAGGGAAATAGGGTAACGCCTTACCATTAATCCAGTATTTTCACAGTGTCTTAAAACGTTGTTCCGCTGCAGCGGTTGGCTTTAATATCTGATATGGCTATTAAGTGTCAACGGTAATCTAATTTTGACTCACTTAGCGGTAAAGTAAAAGTTATGTATTCCTGGTTGTATTCCTGTTCTAATTTGTTTTTATAAAAATATAATTTAAACAGCTAGTTACTTCTTTTTTTAAACTCCCGCCAGCTCCACCAATTCCATAAAAAGCCGCTCATTTGAGCGGCTTTTTTTATGGCTTTGCTCTCTCTTAGCGTAGTATTTCTTGGCAGACTCTGAATTATTGCCTTGTTTTCCACGGGCCAAATGCAATGAAATAGAGAAGGATAATATTGGCAAAGGGAATCAGAATTAATATTCCTAACGGGCCCGGATAACCGATGCGCTGACATATTCGCCATGCGGGAATGACAAAAATAATACCAACCACTAACATCCATAGAAATCCCATACCACCGAACATTTCGTAACTCATAGCATTTTTCCTTGTTTGGCAAACACATAAATAACGTTAGATTCAAATTAGTTAATTTGCAAAGATGCTATGGCCGATGCCTGACATCATTAATTGGGTGTTGTTTGGCTATTTTGAAACCGACCGGGCTTTTTAGTTTGCGTCTGATGATCCAATTCCCCTTTATAAGAACTACTATTCAACACATGTTTTAGTTAAAGGACTGCGATCATGACTTATAAAATTAAAGCGTTAAGACTGAAAGAGCCATTTGGGCTTGATAATATTCAGGTGACAGAAATGTATGATCCAGGCCAGCCAGGGCCTGGAGAAATTCGTGTAAAAATAAAAGCGAGTTCGCTTAACTTTCATGATTACGGTGTCGCGGCCGGTTTTATACCGACCGATGACGGGCGCATTCCTATGTCAGACGGAGCCGGTGTAGTGGAAGCTGTTGGCGACGGAGTGGAGGAGTTTAAGGTAGGGGACAATGTCGTTTCTACCTTTTTCCCGTACTGGCAAAGTGGGCCGGCGCCTGTTGGCGACTTCCGCAATACACCGGGTGATGGAATTGATGGCTACGCCAGGGAAGTCGTAGTGCGCCCAACTCAGTTCTTTACTCACCAGCCTAAAAATTATAGTCATGCTGAATCAGCTACCCTGACCACGGCCGGGCTTACTGCGTGGCGTGCTCTGGTGGTGGACGGCGGCATTAAACCGGGTAATACGGTGCTGGTACTAGGTAGTGGTGGCGTCTCCGTATTTGCCTGCCAGCTGGCAAAAAGCCTGGGTGCGACCGTATTTGCAACTTCGTCTTCCAATGACAAGCTGGAGCATTACAAGAGGTTGGGAGCGGATCACCTGATCAACTATAAAGAAGACCCTGAATGGGGTAAAACAGTTCGCAAATTGACCAATGGCCGGGGTGTCGACCACGTCGTTGAAGTCGGTGGACCGGGTACCTTGCCTCAGTCTATTAATGCTGTCGCTATTGCTGGTCATATTGCGCTAATTGGTGTGCTAACCGGAAGTGAAGGTGAAATTCCAACCGCAAAACTAATGGCTAAACAAGCCCGTTTGCAAGGACTCATTGTTGGCAGTTGTGACCATCAAAAAGACTTTGTGCGCGCCTTAGAGACCAATGACGTTAAACCGGTGATTGATAAAACTTTTGCGTTGGAAGAGTTGGCTGAAGCCTTTCGTTATGAGGAATCAGGCAAACACTTCGGTAAAATTTGCGTAGAGTTTTAGGCTCAGATAGCTCCTGTCGACACGAAAGCCCCTGAGATTCAACCAGGGGCTTTTTTATATCAATTGAAAGGTTACAAATAAAGCTAACGCATACGGCATCTGAGTATGAAAACCCTATTGGCGGCTGGATAATATTTTAGTAGGATTGTTGCTAAAATGTTATTTTTTCTTACGCTAATCAATACATGGAGGTCGATGTGCGCTTTTTGGGTTTATTGCTGCTTGCGCTTGCGTTTACAAGTCATGCTGAAGTTACCGATTGGATCCCTTTTGAGTTGGACAGTGGTCACGTAAGAATTACCGTTGAAGTCGATGGCATTGAAGGCAATGCAATAATTGACTCAGGTTCTCAGCTCAATGTTATTAATAAAAAATTTATAGAAAAGCATGATTTAGAGTACGAAATTTCAACTTTTACGGGCGTTAGCGGCGTTCATCATAAATCGCGTCAACCTATATATGAAAGCGTCCCGACCCAACTCTTTGGCTCTGAAATGGAGCTTAACCTGGTTGGTGCAGACTTTGGTCATTCCGGTAATGCTCTCATTATTGGTGCTCCGTTTTTACGAAACTTTATTGTGCAGTTTGACTATCCTAACGGGCGCTTACGCCTTGCCACTCGTGATGCTCTTAATCTGGATGAAGTTGCTAACTTGCCTATGAGAGCTCAAAAAGGGTCGGGTAGGCCATTGGTCCGGGTAACTCTTAATGATGAAAAAGATATTTGGATGATTCTTGATACCGGTAACAGCGGCGGAATTTATATGAAACGAGGCATTGCTGCCCGCAGGGGATGGCTCGATGAGTTTGCGCTGGGTAAGACCATGTCACGCGGTGTAAACGGTATTGCTTACACCGACACCTTTACTTTACCGTCCGTTATTTTTGGACCGTTCAAAGTGAAGAATGTGGATGTGGCTGTACCTGTTGCCGGTGAAGAAGCAGACTTTGGAGAACGTTACAAAATTCAACACAGTCGCATAAGAGGCGTTAAGGTTGA
>Ga0098054_1000466_pt1 | contig 25081 bp, 8 predicted proteins | sample 16_taG_FD_75048 | JGI IMG/M metagenome (GOLD analysis project Ga0098054, IMG submission 75048) | Marine viral communities from the Subarctic Pacific Ocean - 16_ETSP_OMZ_AT15313 metaG | ecosystem: Environmental > Aquatic > Marine > Oceanic | place: Pacific Ocean | collected 2015-01-18
GAAACGGCAGTAAAACTACCTACTCATTTTGATGAGTCATTTGTGTTCTCTGTACAGGCAGAAGACGCTAGTGCAGATACAACTACAGTTAGGTTAACAGGCACAGGAAGTAGTACAGCCCCTATTGACGGTGGGAAGTTGGCTTATCCTATTGGTATGCTTGTGGGGTGTGAGTTAACATTCTCTGATTTGGGGAGTGCTCAGAACTTCAACACAGACGATAATTTTACTACTTCAGGTAGGCGTTATACTATTGTTAAGAACGAAATAGGGGCTGATACTGATTCTACTTGTGATTACAATAATGACCCTACTATAACTATGGATAGCACCTCTTCGATTTTAGTTGGAATGTCTGTTTCAGGTACGGGTATACCTGCGGGCGCAACGGTGTCTAGCATAACCAATTCAACCACATTTGAGTTAAGTGCATCTACTACAGGGGGTGCTGTTACAAATGGAACTTTGACATTCAGTTATACAGATTTAACAATTACACCTAAGATGCTCAGTGGAACATCTGCTGCCACTGCTGATTTCGGACAAGGCACAATTCACATTCATTCTTTCAAGACACCCGCTATGGAAGTGGATATGGAATATTCCAATAATGCTAATGCGTCATCTGAAAGTGTTGCTACAGACCAATTCATGGGTCTTATCAATACAATATCTCTTCCTGAGACAAAGGTGGATTTGAAGCGTTATCATGTAATAGGACTAGGGCGTGATGTGGCTGTTCAAGTACCGGGTAGATTCACAAACGTGGGTGGTACTTTTGAAACCACAATGCACAACGCTAGGTGGATGTATTATGCTTTAGGAGAGGAAACTGTTAATTTCACACCCAATGGCAGTGCTCCATCTTTTACAACTGCAACAGCCACATCAATAGGTGAGGCATTAATTGAGACATCAACTAATCTAACTTCTAATAGCCCTGTTGGGAAGTATGTTTACATTGAAGATGATACGACTGTACCTGTTCATCTATGGAAGGAAGTCCCTACATCTGCTCAGACATACGGAGCATCAGGTGTTGGGCCTGAAGATTTAATTACAGATACCCGAAGTAGAGAAATGAGAAGGGTTATTGCATATTATTGGAACTCAACTACCTCTAAGAGTTACATTTGGTTGGATGAGGGTCTTAATTTCGGCCACGCATCGGGTAAAACTACTAAACTCGTTGATTACTCAGGTGCTGCTGCCGCTAATAGCACACCTTCTCTAAGCACATCTACTAATCAAATTACCAATCCCGTTAACAGGATGCTATTCTCAAAGACAACCGTACCGTCTTTTGCAATGGAAGTTAGCATTAGAAGGAATGATAACCAAGAGGAAGATGATACGGCAAATGAGGTTGTTGATGGGGGTGCTAGTGATTCTCAGCAATTGACTAGAGTTTTCAAAGGTTGTAAGGTCAAAGAGTTCTCTATGGTGGCAGATACAGATGCTGCTGTGAGATTGAATGTTGGTTTTGATGCTGCTCTTTGTTACACCGATACGGGTAGACTTGAGGCAAGTAACAAGGGCGATAGATTTGATGTGCATAGAATCTTTGAAGATACTGCTAATACAGTAGCGACAAGAAGAGAAGCAGGTATTGGAAAGGGTACACAGAAACCATTCATGTTCTACAATGGTCAGATAGAAGTGGGTGGTGTAACACTTGGACAAGTCATCTCTTTTGATTTGAAAGGTAAGACCGGAGTTGAGCAGTATTACACAATTTCAGGTAACAGAATGGTAGATTCAGCAACAGACCAAGTTCCTTTTGCTGGTGCAAGAAACGCTAGTCTTGCGGTTGAAGGTAAGACTGAGTATGAGTTGGATATGGAGATAATAGTTGATAACCCAACTCTCTACCATCAAATGAGAAGAGCGGTTAGAAACTACGATGACGCTGATAAATTGGTAAGGCTTTCCTTTGTTAAGCAAGGGAGCACAGCGTCTTCCGGTAGAGAGAGCATGGATATTGTGATAGATGACTATTTCATCACAGAGGCATCTCTTCCTCTACCTGATGACCAAGCACCGATAAAATCGAAACTGAAGGTTCTCCCTAAGTCCGTTAGAGTTTTTGCACAGGACACTGTGTTTCATTATTGAGGTGGATAAGAATGAGAGAGATTCTTTCAAAAGTGGGATTAAGTGCTGGTAGAAGAAGAAAGAGATTCAAGAAACTAGGCTTTGAGGGTTATGTTGATTGGATTATCCAAGAGTCCGGTGTTTGGAGAAGCAATCCTGATAAAGAGGAATTATTCAAAGATGCTCAAAATCGTAAAGATGTTGATAAAATAATATCAAGTAAAACCATAGAGGAAGAAACACCCGTAACAATGGCAGAGAAGCCCGTTGAAGGTGGGATAGTTTTCGTTGAGGATGTGAAAATAGATGAAGAACTGGATAGCACAGAAGATAGTGAAGAAGTTGATATTGAACCCATTGAAGAAGAAGAGGTTGTCAAACCCTCTTGGGTTGAAGCAGCAGAAGAAGTGATTCAGGAACAAGTTGAACCTGAACCTGAACCTGAACCTGAACCTGAGGTTAAACAGGTTATACCCATAGAACAACAGTTGTTTGTTCCTGATGAGGTAGATTACAACTCCATGACGGTGCGTGAATTGCAAAAAGTCTGCAAAGAGCGTAACATCACAATAAGAGGCACAAAGGCCGAAGTGGTGTTACGTTTGAAGAGACACGATGAAGGACTGTTAGGAGATACCGTAGATGACGAGATTGAAACCCCCTCGCAAGAGGCTGTTGATGTTGAGTTGGATGCCCCCTCGCAAGAGGCTGTAACCGAAGGTGAAAAGAATGCCACAGATAGCAAACAAGGAGAATTTATTGACGAAGAAGAATGAACAGAAATACGATATTAGTGTAGACCCCGATAACCCGGACTTAATTATGGAAGTTTGGATAAGGGACATTAATTTCTTTGATGTTCAGAATGCCGCACAGAGCATGTTTATCATCAAACCGAATGGTGAGACAGAACTCAACCTTGAAGGATATTGGACATATGCCTTCACTCATTGGGTGACAAGAACCAACCCATCTCTAACACCCACCGAAATGACTCAACTACAAGCACACGTAGCGAATCAGATAGTAACCCACTTGCCTAAGCCTGACCAATTGGCGGAGATGATGCAAGGGGGTTTTCAGAAAGCGAGCAATTGAAGATAAAGGATTTCATGAGGGTTAAACGAGTAAGAAACTCAGATGACCTCGGAATCCAATATCAGTTGTTCGCCTACTTCGTATCGAAACATTACAACATATCATTATGGGAGACTCTGAATATGCCGTTGGATATTTTCTATCAATCTCTCAATTGGGCTGTTGTAATGCAAGAGCGGGAAGACCAAGAAAGAAGCAAAGAAAGTCTCAGTAACGCCACATCAAACGAAACCATTACACTTGACTACTCCTTCCTGAACTCGGAGGATGGGGAATGGTAGCACCGCTCGTATCACTAGGATTAGCATTGGCTAGTACCCAAACAGCAACAAAGGCTGCTATTGGTGGTATTGGTATACTCTCAAGTGCTGTTTCAGGAATAGGGTCGATATTCAGGAAGGTGTTTAACTTAGCCAAGACTTTGGCCGTTAAGACTTTCACCAAGATGAAGGATTTTTGGACTGAGCACATACGCCCTCTATTTGACCCCATAATTGGTGTTTTCAGGTTCATATTCAATACAGTGGGAAATATTTATGAGTTTTTCATCAATATCATGATAGACCGTTGGAGGGCTTTCATGAATATAGTCTCAAGTCTCAAAGATGTGATTGACAGTGCTTTTGAGTTTATCAGAAAACCATCTTTTGGTGCTTTGAAAGACCATTTTGGCGTTGTGCTTACATTTTTTGAAACCATTTGGGATGAGACATTCGGTAGGATGTTTACATATATATCAGACATCGGTGTGTTTGATGGTATCAAAAGTGCATTCTCTAGAATGGCGGGTGTTGTGAAGTCCGTTTATGATAACACCTTAGGCCCGGTCTTTTCAGGAATGAAAGACGCTTTGGGTTGGATAGTGGATAAATTAATTGACATTATCGCAAAAATAGGGAGCATTATAGCAGATGGGGCGGGGTATCTTTGGGACTTAGGTGGAGATGCCGTTGGCTTCGTATCAGATACCACTGGTAACATACTTGGTGGTGGTGGTGATACTACCACTACAACGAGAAGCAGTGGTGGGGGTCGTCATGGTGGTAGTGGTACGACTTTCAATATGACTTTCAATGTCGGTGGTATTACCGATAGAACCGACAAATTAGAATTGGCTAGGGAGATAGCCGCTTTGATACAGCAAGAAACCGCAAGGTCAATTGGCTCATCTACACGAACAGTGGGGCGTTAATATGGCTAAGAGTGGTACGCCAATTCGTCTTGTGAGGGAAGATGGAGAACTCATAGAGTTGAATGCCACTAAGATAGTCATGAGCACAGATAGGAGATTTGGGCCAAAATCCGTACCCTTCTCAGGAAGCAACAGGGTTTCCATAGATTTGAACCTAAACAAAGCCGTGATACTGATTCAAGGCTTCTTCTCTGATGATGAGATAGCGATTAATGGTTCAAAGGCTAAAGCCACTATTGATTTTAACGCCTCTGATGCAGAAGAGTGGGTTGGTTCAAACTATGGTGGTGCTTATTCTACTTCGGCTTTTGCCACAGAGAGCAATGTGAGAAAGTTCTTCGCTTCAACCCAAAACACCAAACTAACACTGAAAGATGTCAATGGTACAGATAGAGTGTTGAATATGGTGTTGGGTAGTAGTAACGCATACACTAGTAGTACAAAAACCGTTACAGTTACCGCTACAGCCACACCTGCTCAAATAGCAACTGCTGTGAAATCGGGTTTAGACACCTCTTATGGTAGTTATTTCACAACTTCTCAAGTAGATGGCTCATCAGCGGTTGGTGGAAGTATTACCAATTCAAAATTGATAATAACACAGAGTAGTAATGGCGTAGGAGGCAATAACGACTATTCACCTAGTTTCACTCTTGTTAACCAATTAGTAGGTTTTCGCTCTCCTAGTATAACAGGTTTTGCCGGGGGTAAGAGCGATAGTAAGAAATCTGCTGGTGATAAGGCACAGGACTTGTATAGCATCATGAACAACAGCAGTAGAAGCACATGGAAGGCAGCAGCAAGTAGTTTTGCTAATGCATTTACTAGACAAAGTAAGGAAGAAGATTTGGCGGCTAGGGGTTGGAAAGCCAGCGATTACATCGTGGGTATACAGATTCCTTTCAATTCTTTTCAAACAGATAATGATTATACTCCTAGAAACTTCTTCATGCCTACAGGTTGGTATGATAAGAATGAGAAGGACTCATCAAATGCAATGGCGGCGGGAACTCAGTTCAGTGGAGTTGATAATTTTACAGGCATAAGCGGGGGCATGAAAAGCATGGAAATCACGTATGATGCTGGTGAGGCGGTTTACAATTTTGATATGCAATTCTTACCTTCGGATGTGATGATATAACCCTCATTGGTACTAGCAATCATGCTTTCTTCTTTGATGGGGTTAGTGATAGTATTGTCGTACCCCAAGGGTATTTTTCTTCCATTGGTGATAAGAACATAGATTCCGAACATGATATTAGAAGCCTTTTGAATAGTAAATCAAAGGGTGGTATTCACTCTGTTACCTCAGGTCTATACAGCACCAACATAGCAATCGAATCTTGGCTCATGCCTGATTTCGGCGGAGTTGTTGTTGAGAAGGAGGGGCAGTTCTCTTTGAAGGTCGGAGAGGTGCATGAAGCAGCACCAATCGTTTTCACTGTTAGTTTGTTAAACAAGGGTAGAGTTGAGACACACACAATACAAACGGGCTACCATAACGGTAGTCGTTATGTTGGTGCTATCTACCCAAAGACTGAGAGTAGTGGTATATTCAATACACAACCCTCTGATTTGAATAGGAACCACAGAGAGTTGATTCATGTCGTAGCGACTTTCTATGGTGGTAAACTACAAATCTACGTTAATGGTATTCTAATGGCTCATAAGTCATTGGCTAACAAGGATTACATTCTCAATATCAGTGATGGCAATATCTACATCGGTGGTAAGGGGGGAACATTCAGAGGGGTGATGGAAAGCCTACACATAGCCGCTAACTTCCGAGAGCAAATGGTACAACCCACAGTTCCTCTTAGGGGTGATGATACCTTACTTCTCTATCGTTTTGAAGAACCGATAACCGTATTTGATGATGTTTTCAAATTAACAGGTAGTGCATCAGCAGGTGCTACAACGATAGACATAGGAACAACCGCTGCTGCTAAACTAGCCACACTTCTCAAAGGTGTGAGCGTTACAAGCGGTACTATAGATTTCACTCAATCTCCTTTCAGTAGCGGTAATTACAAAGTCATACAAAGCACTTCTTCAGGAATTACAAAACACGATGTCGCCCATGTGCCTTACAACTTGCTTCTGAGGCCGGGTGGTTATGACCATACAACAAAGAAGCCAAACGGTAGTCCACCTGAGAGAGTCAGACTCAAGAGCATCAATGTTGGCACAGGTGTTCTGACGATAGCGAGCATTCACTTGGATTTCGATACGGCCAGTAATGGCAACAGAGGACTTCTTCATGCTCACACCACAGATAGCAGATTAGTTGTTGTTGGTGCGGATTTACTCATAGACTCAGGTACAGGAAAACCGTATCAACCACCACACTACTCATCTAAGGCAATAGATAGAACAGGGCAGATGGTGATAGATGAGAGTGATTACGAGCAACACGGTTTTGTGTATTCTTCTAGAATGGCTCTGACAACCACAGACACAGACAACCCGTATGCCGCATCTTGGCCCACTGGTGTATCTACAGACTTCAGTATAGGACACTCAGGTAGACACACCCACAACCATGTTCACGGTCATCACTATCTGAGAAAGTTCCCCAAGGCCAATGATGAGATTCTAGACACCAAGAGCAACGGTAGTGCAGATTTGATAAAGGCATACTACGATATTCCTTTTGACGGGATAAAGGAGCAGTTAAGCATCAATAGCAATGTGGATTTGTACAATAATCTAGGTACTTACACTGTGGTTGATTTTATTAATTCTTCTTCTGTAGATACTATGTACACCAATTACAACTCCACTGGTAGTGTTCCGGCGGGTAATCAAGAGATAATAGCAATCGGAGGCTCTGATTTCAATTACACACCCTTCCTTCTGAAATCACCTGCTATCTCTCCTGAAGCCACACCTAACGAACATACAAGGACACACCATCTAAGACCAAGCAAGGAAAGCAGAGTTGCCTTGTTGTATGTGCCTACGTTGGCTTCTTCTTACAATCTAGCACCCTACGTTGAGATACATTACAATGCTATAGACCTCACAGGTGCGTCAATGAACAATAGTAATTCCAGCGTTCCCTTGTTAATGGTGGAACAGATGATACCTTCGGGAACTACCCAACTTGCCGAAGGAGTCTATTTGTTTGAAGTCATCAAAACCGCAATGAACTCAGGTGATTTGACTCTATATGCACCCGGTGGGTGTTTAATGATAGATAGTGGCGAGAATCCTAATGCTAGGGATTTGTTAAACGCACATGCACTATCATCAGACCATAGTGAAGGGTATGATGCTGACACCTTGTTGGATGAAACCAACACGCCTCCTAATCTAACACCCTATGTGGGTGATACACTCGTTAACACTCCGCCTTCTATTATCACAGACTCTACTAGCAAGACCTCTCAACACGACTCTTCTTTCCATCAACTGATGTTTGAAGTGGTTCAAACTACGAAGGATTTGAGCGATTACTCAGACTACAGGGTTAGGGATGTGGTGACTACAAACAGTTCCGCAGAGCCTGATACCATCGTTACATCATCGTCATCACCTGTGTTTGAGACATTCGACATAATAGACAACGTAAGTATTTCAGGTACTCACGCAAATACAATGTTGGTTGTGCAACCCGCACAACGCTCTAGATTCTATCAATTGAAGAATGTGAAAAGTGGTTTGAATACCCGTGATAGACCTAATATGGTTAGTTTGCATTATCTCCTAAGTAGGGCTAGGTTGAGAAGCATTGACGAGAGTAAGGCAGAAGATGGGACATCCTACACGATAGTAGAAGCAATAGGATTACAAAACTCACTTGCTGGTAGAAACGTATCTTTTACAGGGTCGGGTAGCAATGACTCTCACATAGTGAAGGAAATCGAACCAAACGCCCCTGTGGTTAGTGTAACTCTAGGTGGGCCGGGTCAAGGTGCTATTGATACCAAACCGACATTCCTAGAAAGTGAGTTTAGTCGAGAGCCTTATTCAACAAGAAGAGATTATGTTGTTTCAGGGATTAAGTATGATGCTTCTAACAAGAGGATATACGTCAATCCCATCAACAACAACTCGTCTAATATGAAGAGTTGGGGAACTTTTGGTTTTCCCGAAGCAGGTAAAATATACTTTGAGGATGGTTCTCATGCTAAGTATGATTCCAAAGCGTCAACTTATTTCCAATTTTCAACTGCTACAGCGGGTAGTAACGACTTTGCTAGTGGTGCTAGAGAGTATACTGAAATCTACGAACTATTACAAAGCAAAGGACACTTAACAGGTATAACGTCTTCAAGTTCGGGTGACTATAGCATAACTGTAAACATCTCTAGTGAATCTAATTTTGGTGAGCAATCTCAGATAGATGACGGAACAACTGTGAATGATAGAATGTTCCACAGTCTCAATGATGTATCACAAGATTACCAATTAGGCACTCAATACGCTTCTACTAGGGCTTTGGTTGAGATACCATTCTTCGCTAACCAATTCTTTGATAATGAGAATGCTGGTACTCTTGTAGATGGTGATAACTCCTTCAAGATACATCTAGATGCTACGAACACAGCGCACACATACAACCCTAGTCCTGTGGGTAGAAGACCAAAAGGAGCAGAGCAAACAGATAGAGAAGCACTATCCGCTTATTCACACGCTATAGAAAACAACACTTACATCTCTTCTGCTAAGGTTCTCTCATATGATGGTAGCAATTACATCTATGTTGATGATGCTAGTGTCTTTCCTGATGGGCCTACAGATAATGTTGGTGGAATGTATAGAAACATAGGTGGTAATGGTGAAATTGTTAGATGGAGAAGGGCTTTCACTAAATCAGGAGAGTGGGTTGTGTACAATGATGTAAACTACTCTACCAATACTCTAAGAATATCCTTACCTCTTAATACAAAACCTAATTACTTTTCCTCCATTAATTTCTTCAATGAGTTGGAGAATAGCATGGGCGACTTCCATCTGTATGTCGGTCAATCATTACCAACAGAACTGTTAGAACCAATAGGTTCTGATAAAGGCTTACCCTCCGCTGATTATGAGAACCGTTCCGAGTATTATCATGACCAAGCGAGTATGCTAACACAAGGCGGTAATGTTGATTATGGGTTGAGGCAGTATGTCAGCGCAATCGAAATCAAAGCAGGGCCGGAAAGCAACCCACATGCAGAAAGAATCACAACAAAAAGGGCTAAGGGGGATATACATTCAATTCAGTCAATTGGCTCGTCAGATGTTCATACGGTTGCTATCTCACTTTCTAATGATGATTTTCTGCTTTTTCCTTCTTTGGGAAATCGTTCAATAGATGACTTTACCCTTGGTACAGGAGAGTTGTTCTATGAGGCAACAATAGATTACAATGGTACTGAATACAAGTTCCATTACTACGGTCATCTTGAAGAAATCAAAAATTATGATAATACAGGTGCTGCTGCTGTTTCATCCAATATACCTAGAAACAGTATTGTTTTGGTGCATTATGAGTCGGGTACATATCCCACTTGGAGTAATTTAGTTGGTAGTGAAGTTAAACTAACAGGTAGGAAGAGAAGAGTCTTTTTCGATGAATATGTCAACAATGCCACCGATGGTGTGTTACAAAAAGCAGGTGAAAAGAATCCATTGTATTCTGAGTTAATAGCGAACACCAAGTTCAGTTCAGGGCTTGTATGGGCTAGTACAAGTTCAAAGACATTAACCGTAACCAACACAACCACATCTAAATCATTGAATGATTACTTTGATATGAACTTCAAAGAAGGGGATTTGGTATTTTACAAGTTTGCAGGTACAATCAGCGGTACAACAAAAGAGGAAATAGGTTACTTAGGTGTTGTTGATTATGTTACAGGCGGTACAAGCATCACACTCAAAGCAAACGTACCTGCTTGGATAATTTCTGATGCTGCTACACAAATAGGCGTTGCTGTAAATGACTTCGATGACTTCGATGCGACACTTAACTCTAGTTGGTTAAACCCCTATTGCAACGGTGGACTAAGACAAGGTGATACTGTTTGGGCTAATATGTCCTATAGTAATCCACACGCAATGGAAGGACTCTTTTCAAAGAGTAGGGGTGTGTATAACGAGGGTCTTGTGTGGAAAGGCTTCAATGGTGGTGTGGGTAGTTTACATGCTACAAACCCTAGAGACAGTATACCAATGGAGAACTTCTTGATTGGTAATAGTTGTATAGAAACAGCAAGAAACCTAGCACAACACATCAATAAGACTGTTGAAGAGAACTACAAGTCTCTTGGTTTAACAGCCTCTAATGCACCCGCCGTTGCATTCGTAGACCCATATCTAGCAGGTGAAAACCACGCTAGAGTTCTGTTATACGATGCTGAACACGACAGGGAGTACATTGCCTTCCAAGACATACACATGCAGGTACAATCATCTGCTGAGACAACCAAGATTGGTTGGGATAGAAATGTGGTTGAAGGCACAAACACAGCATCCACCGATTTGGTAAAGAGGCTACCTGAGATAAACGGTGCTGCTGCTCACGCTTACACAACGCAGATAGATGTCGCTAACGGTTATCCATCTCAGAATAAGTTCATCCGTTCAACACAACAATCCAAGTTCATCGAAAGTGCATATGCACACGACTTAGCCAACAAGCAGACTGATGACTTGATTTATGGCTCTGCTCTGTATGATGATACAGTTAGGCAAAACAATTTCTCAAGACTATACGGAAAAGCACACGGTCATCATGTGCATGTCGGTTTGAGTATCACAGGCAATGCCGATGGTTATGCTTACTCGTTTAGTACACCACTTCGTAACAATGAGGCCACTGCATCTTGGAAACTAGCGAACTCCTACCATGTATTAGGTAGAAAGAAAACCAGCGGTTTCTTAGATGGTCTAATGAAGAACATTGATGATTCTCTAAGAGAGAAGGGAACATTCTTTGATACTCCTGATGGAACTAGGGTTATACCCGCATTCTTGTGTTTGAAGGGAATAAGAGCAGAATCCTTAGAATTGAGTGATGCTAGAATGAAACTACTCCCACAATGGACAGAGATGGACTTCGTTAGAAGATTGACCATATCCACAGGAGAGGTCATTGAAAGTGAAAGTGTAATTGATGTTGAGAGTGCTGCTTATGAGATTGTTAGGAAGATAAACCAATACGGTGCATTACAGGCTAGATTGTCTAATGGTGCGTCTGCACATGACCCTTCACCGTTTTGGGATTCAGAAAAGGCATTTGCCAATCAAGACAGGGGTTCACACATGGGCTACCTCAGAGCGCACATAGGTAGAGCAGTAGAGGACAGTCAAGGAAATCAAGGTTATACTGTGGTAATACACAGCACTGTACCGGGTGCTACGGGGAGAAACTTCTGCGTTTGGTTGGATAACAGCACATCTCAAACACCTTACAACCCTCAGTTCCTAGTAGGTCATGGTGGTAGATGGCGTAACTTTTGGGCGTTACCTGAAGAGAAACAAGGTGAGAACATGCACCCTGCTCCAATGCCTCTTGATAAGAACGGACGACCTTTCTCACCAATCACCACATTGAAGCAATACATACAATCTGATGAAAGTGGTGAAGACGTATTATCGGTTGCTGACTTTGGTGCTCCAAAGAAAACAGATTTGTTAGCCCTCACAGATATGGTGAGCGGTAAGAATCACAACTCTGTAAATCCTGATTCTTTCGACTTAGAGGCATCCTCGATAATAGTGGAGGGTCTGAGAACAGGTACAACAGCAATTGGGAGAGTCAATTTTGGTGGACTTGTGGCAACAGGCGTACCGGGTTTCTCTCCTAAGGCTGGACTCTATGGATTTGGCAAGAGGGGCGACCCAACCTTTGCTAGTAGATATGGGGTTAGTGATACTTCATCTAACGACTATACCTCTCACATATCTACATCTTCATTGGATGAAGAGAACATAGGCTCACAGGACATTTATGGTTTGCAATTAGAAGACCATAAGGGTAACAAATACGGTGTTAGGTACATTTACAGTAAGAGAAATAGGGCTATAGTCAATGAGAACAGTGTACTACCTGATACCTTCAGTAAAGAAATACTTGTTTTCTTCAATGATTCAAGTAATGAAGAGGGCGGTTTTACAATTGGTAAACACATGCGTGGTACAGGAGATGCAACAGGTAGGTTGTCTAGTTCTCTTACAGCATCGGAATGGAGAGGAAACAGATGGAATGCCATGCCTTCGCCCAATCTTGGTGTAAAACTCACTTTGGCTGTATCAGGGAACAACGTCACAGTAACCTATGATGAAGCACCATACACAAGTTCAGATTTCACACATCCCGATAAGTTGGGTTACTTGGGATTCCCTAAGGAGAACGGTGTCTTTCAAACAACAAAAGTGGTATCAGGCTCAACAGAGGGTGATGTTACTAGTTATGAATATAGAATTGGCGATACCTTCTACAATTGTACCAACAAACCAGCAGCAGGTAATTATATTGTATCACCCACTTTGAATTGGACTACACTAGTCACAGATGAGTTGATGGCTGCTGTTACGGCGTTTGCCATCAACTTAACAGAAATAGATGCTATCAATGGTACTTCTTTTGATTGTACTTCTATGTATGCTGCTGATGGTAGAACATTCGGTGAGCATGGTGTCTCAAAGGATGCTATCAATGTAGGTGGTTTTGGTTTGCAAACAAAACCAATATCCAACATGTTTTCAGCCTCTACTCATAGAGACTTCGGTATTCAAGCAGCACATCTAGAGTTTGGGGAAATAACACAAGCATCATTAGACACAAGCGGTAATTGGGTCGTTGGGACAAGCAGACAAGCATCAGACACAGAGATAGATGCAGGTAGAAGCATTGACTGTGGTTACATACCTAATACAATTCTCAGAATCAAGACTAAGTTTCGCGGGCCTAATTCCAACACCGTTACCCCAATCATAGTCGGTAGCAACAACAAACCAATAGACACTTCTAGATGGGAGAAGAATCTAACAGGTGAGGACTATATAGACGCTTCAGGAGACAAGATACTACCCAAGATAGAAAACCCAATAGTTAGGATTGATACTAGTGCTACAACGGGTTGGGGTAGCGAAAGATTCAGAATAACCAACGACATGTATCATTTCCTCAGACCTGCTACCGATTACACATCAAGCGATAATAGTGCTGGTCACATACAACCATTTGGAGAAAGGAAGAACGTATACATCAACAAGGAGACATACGTTACAGTAGAGGCTTATGTTGGTGATAACAGCACATACGCATTGAATCGAACATTCACTTGGGAAGAGAGAAGTGAGAGAAATTGGCCCGCTGCTGAAGTAGATGCTTTCTTGCATCTGAACTTATCTCAGGAGTTTGATGGCATACGCTCGATTGGTAGTGCGTTATCTCAACCGATTGTGCGTTTCAGAGGTGGTAAGTCAAGTCCTGACCATAGTGTACCATTATTCTTCGGTGGTGGTTTCAGCGGCGTTGTGTTGGATGTTAACGATGGTTCAATGAACGACTATTCAGACTTCTATACTCATCCTTATTCAAGTGGCCCAACAGGAACTGCGGGTATACAAAACGCAAATGAAATATCCACTAGTTTCGCTATGCTAGATTGTAATGCCATCTTCTCCTTCTTCCCCGGTGCTGCGTTGTGTAACCAACATCGCGGTAGCCCACTACCACCTATGTTCAATAAGCAAAATGTACTATCCACAGATTTGGATAGAGGTGGTACTCTATGTGATACTGACGGTGTTGTGAAAGCAAAGCCTGTACCGTTGCTCTTGAGATTCCCACACCCAACAGCCCGTTACGAAGACCACAAGAACGATGTTGATAATAAGACGACATACTTGGTTTTCGGGCCGGGTCAAGCATTCCCGTTCCATAACGAGAGAACCACATCCAATGGTGAGACTACTAATCCTACAGAACCGCATCCGGGTAGGGTTGTAACAACAGGCAATGGTTGGAACAAAGTACCTTACAACGATGATAGGTTTCACAATCAGATAAACAACAAAGATACAGGTAACTCTTGGAAGGCATATAGACCGAGATTGAAAGCAAATTACCTTGCAGAAGCAGCGTACCATTGGAGATGCGTCATTAATTGGGAAACACCCGCTGGCTACTCTCTAGGTAGAACTCATAGACAGTACCCATCACATGGAAGAAACTACGGACAGATGATTGATGCCAACACCACCTATGATAATCGCACACAACCAATGGGTTACACACCGTTTATTGGTTATGGTATAGCAACAGCCGCAGACACGGTGTTTCACATGGATGGTGGCTTCCATCCCGGTGGGCATTGGATGGATGAGATAATCACCTTCAATCCACCAAAGCAAACAACGGAGAAAATCAGCGTTTCAGGATATAGTGAGATTAACCCAACAGCATTCAGAGTGGGTGCTGCTATGGTAACTGCTTACATAGATTGGACACAAACAACAAACCTAGCAACAACCAATGTAGATACTGAGTATATTGTTGTGGATGGAACAAGGTGTCAGAATGGTGAAGAACTAGCATCCATCATCAGTTCGGCAATCAATTCATTCCCCGGCAAAGGTGCTTTGAAATCAATAGGCGGTACACATCACCCTTCAATGGGTACATCGAACAGACAAGACCGCTACGGTTGGGTTGATGTTGCTAATGCTAGTGGTACAGTAAACTCATCTATTACGACAATGGGTGATATGTGGATTGAGAGTGCTGAGACAACAGACCAAGACATGTTGAACAACTTACCTGCATCGGGTTGGTTAAGAGCAAGCACAACAACAAGTCCGGCATACGCTTGCTATTACATGAAGCAAGTGATTCCGGGTAGTGGTAGTAACTTCAAGGCTAGATTCTACTTCGCCCCTAATAATTTCAGAGGGTCGGTAAGTTCAACAGCGGATAAGAAGGCGATTAGAGGATTCTTACACGATAACGGGGTAGTTACACCTGCTACTAATGACAAATTATGGGTGTGGTCTAAGACAGGCGTTATTCGCTTCAACAATGAGAACGCAAGCACACGCGACCATATGACACAGGTTCACTTCTCAGGTATAGTGGATGCTATTGATAGAACCAAACCAATAGGTGCGGTTGGTTGGCACGGTGAGAGATATTCGTATCTCAATAGTTTGAAAGTAGGCACAGAGGGTTATGCTGCTGGTTTGGGCGCATACCACCCATTCCTCAATTTTACACCTTATGGTACTGCTTCAACTGTGATGAATGTGTATGGTTCTCTACCATTAATAGCACCTCTCGCTGATTCTCCTGAAAGTAGCGCAATCGTCAATGACGGTGAAACCACAGTCGCCACAAGGAAGTCTTACATCAGCGCACCTTACACAAGCAATACGTTTACAACCGCTGCTGCTAGTTTGAGAGATTACGGTTACACAGACCCAAAACACACAACACAAAGGTCGGTGAAACCACCAAACTACATATTCAGTTACAACAATACAGATAGCGACAGTGTGATGGAGGATTCGTTACATCACCCACAAGGTGTGTACTCATCTGCATTTTTAGTGGTGTCATATGAAAGCGAGTTATCAATGGTAGCAAAGCACGATAGAGATGGTGTGGATGCTTTTGGTGATTGGTTGTATGCAAAACACGGCACTAGTAGCGATTCTACTTGTGATACCACCAATGGTGATGCAACTGTAACTATGGATAGCACTGCTGAGTTAGTTGTCGGTATGTCTGTGTCCGGTACAGGTATTCCTAGTGGTGCAACAATATCTAGTATAACTAACTCTACCACTTTTGAATTAAGTGTGAATGCTACTGCTACTAATACTAATACCACTTTGACATTTAGTGCAGACATATCAGATGGTGGTACTACCAAGTGGGATGAGAGATTCCACGGTCAAGACCGTTTCATAGCACCTGCCAATGCAGGGCCAAACGTAGAGGCTTTGATAGTAGATGGAACACAAGTAACACAAGGCACAGTAGGCTCTAATTGGATTGATTCATTGTTTCCACCTGCTAGTGGTGATTTCGTACATCTACATTCTGCTGTTTCTAATGACCTCTCATTACACAACGCAGTACCCGGATTCAAAGCAACAGGAGATTTGTTGTATGACTTAGACCATTCTGTAGGCTCTTTCAATTTGCAAGCAAGTGGTGTTGAAAGAAATGTATCAGAAGATTACCACACAGGAGCGTATTACTCTAATGGTATGGGTGTACCTGCAACCACGTTTTGGATGTCCGATGTGAATGGCTATCAGACTTACAAGAACAGTGCTGCAAAGAACTTCTCAGTGGAGAATGTAGTGTGGAAGAGGATGGATGGTGGTAATCTATCGTTACCCGCAATCAACGCTAGGGGTATGGGGGCTGTGCCTTTCGTTACAAGGGTGAAGAGCAACGCAGCACACCTAACAGGTGAAAAAATATATGGTAACGTCAGATTTAGTTTTGAGACTACCAACTCCGTTATGTTACCAACAATAGAGACACAGGAACTAAAGCAACCCGGACTTCCAAATTACAAACTGAGCAACGCTTTACAAATACCCAATGAAGAAATACAATTCCAAGAAGTAACAGTTGTTGACGACAGTGGCAAGGAACACACGATAGAAGGTGGAAGCCCATTCGGTACGGTCATCAGATGCTTCGATGTTAAGAGAGGAAAACCATCTCTAGCAAATAGTGGTGATACCCCCAACCTAGCGGTTAGATTACCCAATCCCGATAGCATACCCGGCAACATTGTCGTGCGTTCCGGTTTTGACCCCATACAAGCCTATCAGACTGAGACATTTGGTTCAGGTGGTATGCAGCACCCCGGAAAGGGGTCAACACGCTTAGGAGAGTTGTTTGAGAGAACCACTCCACACAACACGAACAATCACCCATTGTATGAAGAATACGGTTGGGAACACTTTGATGAAGAATCAGGTGAGAGTAAGATTGGTGGTTTCAACACCAACAGTCTAGACTCTGCTTACGAACTACACGACAGAATGCTCCTGTTCCATGTTTGCAAGGTTGGCGTTGGACACACCCATCGCTATCCAACTGCTTATGCACACGCCGTTACTAATACTGCGGGTGGTGGTGTTGTTAATCAGGCTCTAACCGTATCTTCTTTCTCTAGCGGTACGTTAACAGCGAGTGCTACAATAGATACGACAATCTTCTCTGCTGACTTCGGTACTAAGGAAGAGGATGACAACAGACGTTACATTAGAGTGTACAACGCTAGTGGTGAGAGCGGTTTAGCGTCTTACACAGGTATTAGCGGAACTACATTCACTACAGTCAAGGGTGATGCGAACTTCGTGTCTCTTGTAGCGAAAACAGACACATTAACAATAGTTCCATCCTATCCTATTCCAGCGGGTTCTGCTAGATTCTATGCAGCGAACAGATTACGTGACCACGCAGAAGTAAGCGGTAACTCGCCTGATATGGCACACACAAAATACGTTGATGGTAGCGACACACCATACCAAAGATACTCCAAACCGATAATGACACCTATGGCCTATCCTAGAATGGGACATCACTATGTCAATGCGACACAACCGATGTTACCCGGTCATTGGGCGCACCCCGCATATCAATCACTCTACAAGAAACACAGGTTTGAACAGAACTTCAGTATACAAAGAAAGGACAGCAAGATATTGAAAGACGCTGTTGTTGCATCCAATCAAGATGTACCCGTAATGGCCGATTTATCCATTGGAAGTAGCATTAACCCTATGGAAGCAGAAGTTGTGTTTGGCTCTCTAAACGCTGCACCGAGTCCACCTTCTGACTTGCACGGTGGTGCGTTCACACTAATGTTTGAGACATCCGTAAAGTGGGATGGTTACGGTGTGTTAGCGAGTTTGGGTAATGCTGGTGTGGTCAATAAGGCAGGTGGACACAGCATTGTGTTAGCCGCTGCCGCTAACTACACACTAGCGAATCACTTCCCTGACCCTTCAGAAGTCGGTGCTTACCAAATAGTCATACAACCAAATATGTTCAGAGGACAAATCGGTGGTGTTGTTGAAGCCAACGATTCGATAACGGGTGTTGAGGAAGGAGACTATGCGTTTACGGGGCAACAGGTAAACACGGTAATTGGCATCAAGAAGGATGAAAGTGAGTTTGGTGGTCTAGTGTTGATACTAGCAAAGGCAACGCAGTTCGACTGTAGGGGTTGTGAGGTATTCGTGAATGAGTTGATGTTAGACGTATCTCCTGATTTCGGTAGTCAATTTACAAAGATACCGCCTTTGTTGCTTTACAATCCATATGGTGTAAACCTAAATGAGACACCTTCATTCACTAGAAGGAACTTTCCGTACTCCCCAATGATGGTGAAAACAACACCTTCACACACACTTAACGTGCCGTGGTGGTCTATATTGTTTGGAAAAATAAATAGTAGTACAGAATTAATTACAGATAATTCAAATTACATGGGACTATCTCAATATGCACCTCATAATTACGAGGTATTCGCAAAAAGTACCTATGGAAGTGTCGGACATATACTAGGATTACAAGGACATGTTACAAAATACCCAAATATATACTCAAGTGTATTGGAAAATAACTCCCCAATTGCAAAATGTACCATTACAAGTAAGGGAAGTAACGGTGTATTCACTGTGGATAACGGAAGTACGTTCCCCGCTAACCCACAATTCGGCCAAGAGATATATTTCACAGCAGCAAACGGTAAGGTTTACTCTACCACGTATACCCGTTCAGGATATGCAGCAGGTAGCATTAATCAAAGAAATACGTTCACTGTGAGCAATAGTAGCCAATTCTACGCTAACATGGTCGGTAATGAGACAATCTACTTGAGCACTAATTACAATTCATATAGTTCATTTAATTATTCTAATTATTCACATGTATCTAATTATGCAAAAACAATTAGTACATTATCTTCAGGTAGTAGAGACACCAATACATTACACCCACCTGATGCATTTTTGTGTTTATGGAATCATAATTTAGGTAGACCCATGACATATTTCTCAGATACTAGAAGTGCTTGGAATAGTCAACCGTCAGTTCAAGCGAGATACAACGCTATGCCTGAACACTTTGAAACTATACATTATCATTCTGCTAATTATCAAATGAGTTTTGGCCCATTTAGATTTATGATGAAAGCACAAAAAGCATCTAATGGTGATGGAACGGTCAATACCATAGATAACGACCTTGATACTTATGATGTGTCATCAGGCATTTATGGTGCTACTCTATATGGTGGATATTGGCCTTGTGGTAGTAGAGGCGGCCCACAGGCTAGTTGTTTGGATGGTTACACACAAAGCAGCGTGTCGTGGTCATTACCGGGCTTTGCATCTAATGTAACGATGAATTGGGAAGATAACGGTTGGAACAGTTCTAGTAACACATACACAAGAACAACAGGTATCACCACAACAACTAGCAACAACACCGTTAGAAGAAACTTCGGTTACAGAGTTGGATTGAAACAAGCATACAACCGCCCTGCTTGGGGTATCGCACCTGCTCGTGGTGCTTTGGAGAAAACCGCTTCAGGGGGCTACAACACCAATTCTTATGATTCAGGGCCAATAGTTCAAATAGAGACACACGGTAATCTTTCATCCAAATATATGGGGATTTTAGGCCGTTTAAGCAATTTTACAGGCATGTTGAACTCAGACGTTCAAGGTGAACAAGTGCGTTACGCACAAGGTACAAGAATGACTAGACCTTTTGGTGTTCCTGTGAGAACACTATCTAACAAGAGTACAGTTGAGAGAGATTGGTGGGGTGATGTAGAAGGTTTGGAAATCACAGATTTAGCGTTAGCATCCAAACACTACCTAGTAGATTGGTGGGGTAACGACAGGGGTGAGGATGTGAGGAAATCACCTGTGCGTGGATTCGGTATCAGACCAGCATGGGATTGTGGTAACGCATACAAAGAAGGTACTAACACACCGTTTGATAGAGTGTGGAATAGTGGCTCTCCGTTATTCAATGTGAAGAACATCCTCAACAGCAGCGGTCAAGTTAGCATCACCAACAGCAAGACAATACCGCGTTTTGGTGGTGTTGTTAACGGTGAAAATAACAACAGTAGCAGCACCTTAGTGGATGTATTTGCACCATTCCATTCTTTGAGAATCGGTGATATGGGTAACGGTAGAGGTGTTAGATACCCGACTTTCTTCAATCAATGTGTGTACACAGATGTGAGCGAGGCTGTGGTTAACACAGGTTTGGTTCTAAGCAAACACACCACCGAACCACTATTCAACAAGGGTCTGTTACGCCCCCGTAACGATGTACTGCAAGCCAATGAAGTGAAGCGAGGAATAAGCAGTAGTATGGGTATAGAAGAAGACGGGCTATTGAAATCAGAGGCCGTTGTTAGTAGCAGAACAGAGACAATAAGCGGTAGTTCAAAACACGTTGATGCAATCAGCAGAACAAGCCCAAGAATCGGTATTGATGCACCATTGTTTGATGCAACACCGGAAAACTTCGTTGCTCTGAACAGTGAAGCACACAGCCTACATACAGATAGAAACGTGGGTCAGAGGGTCGTGTTGCAGAACGTATTCCAACGAAACAGCAATAGCACAACCAACGATTTCACAACACCGTCATCCTTCACTAGACAAAGTGCTGGTTCCCCACAAGGGGCTATTCTCAGATTTAGTCATACCAACGTATTCCGTAGTTATGGCGGGTCTTACATCCTAGAGGTCAAGAACTACGCATCGGTGGTTGATGACTCAGGTTGGGGTAGAAACAGCATATCCTCACCAAGCAAGTCGAGCAACCCGTTTCAGAACTCCGTTAAGGTGAACAACAACCGAGCCAATAACGAAACTGACAAGTCCATTAGATTCCTAGTACGACCAATTAGGGTATTGGACAACCAACACGTTGAACTTTACAGAATGAACGACCAACTACATTCTAGTAGCCCACAAGAGGTTGATACCGAGAAATCCTACTACAACATCACATCAGGTAACAAATATGGTTTGTTCAATTACGAAGTAGACACACCCTCCACAGCCTCGTTCTATGTGGGTGGTACAGCAGGTGCAAATGCGAATGGCCCTTACTACCCCGTTGTGTTGTTCGATAACGCAACATTCACAAATACCCGTTCAACAGGCCCAACAATACCAACCAGTGAATCTTCCAACTTTACCTCAAACGTCAATCAAACCGTTGCAAGGCTCATCGTAACGGAGAACACATTACAGCATCACCGCTCAGATTCTGTTAGAAATGGCGATTTTACAGTACAACCAAGATTCTCTCAAACACTACACCCCAAAGGACACAAGGGGGATGTAAGTTTCAACACAGACGACCATACAGGTGATGCTACATGACGTTGATAGAACCCGGAAACGACTCTTTCACTGAGTCTCCAAATGAAATCATGTATGATGTCAGGAAACCCGTGTTTGTTGATAATGCGCTTCATCTAGGGAAGTACGAGTCTCAGAGAACTGCTTTACCCAAAGTGAGTTTTGCTGCCACACCACATACGGTTGCCACACAGAAGAAATACGCTGTGGTAGAAGAGCAATCGTCAATTTTGCTTTCTCATAACAAAACGCACGGACATAGTTCCGAAGTCAATGTTTACACGCCTAGTGGTGTGAACACAACACCTAGACTTCTTTATGACTCCAACGATACCAGCAAAAGACTCTATAGAGATAACATAGACAAACTATCAAAGAAAATTAGGCTAAACCTATCAAATATGGATAATCAGACATTTGCTGATTTGGGGTTGAGCAACACCTTCTACTTAGGACAACCAATTGATGTTGGTTTGAGAACTAGTGATTTGGCATTGGAGTTGGCATCAGAGATTGATGGCTCATTATCATCTGTATCAATAGGAGAACCAATGACCGCTACAAATGCCTACTCGCAGAGAAAGAAGCATAGCCATACTTTCTCAGCATTCAATTTCAATAACTTCAATCTGATGGTTGCGTTGAAGATTTTAGCGAGAAGAGACAATAGAGTTTTGGAGTACGACAACTTTGGTAATCTTCTTTTCGTGCCTTTCAACTATTCAAAACAATATCACATAGTGCAAAAGAATCTAAGATTTGGCGGTGAAGACACCAACCCCATAGATGATACGTTAAACAGAGTAACGGTAAAGGGTAGCGTCATTGCTTTGAACGATAAGAACCTAATTACGCTCAATGATGGAGATAGACAGCAAGGCCGTTTTGATTCCAATGTGATAGAGAACTCAAAACCCATAGTGGATTTATCATTGATGGGGCAAAACGATGTAACTAAAGCCGCTAGACAGATTTTGAAAGCCAACAATCTAATGAGAGAGTCAATAAGAACGGGAGGACACCCCGATTTGTGGTATCTAAGACCCGGTGATGTGATAATGTACGGTGAGGACAAACACATAATCATGGAAGCACAACACAGTCTAACAAGTAGAATGAGCGATTTGAAGTTCCTATCTCTACAAGCAGGTGTAGAGACTGTTCTACAATCCATAGATGAAAGCGCAGTTAGTTCGATTGATGTGAAGAGCGATAACCTCAAAGAACAGATAGTTAAGGAGAATCTTAATTTCTTCAATGAAGTGAAAATAACCACGAAAGTCAATATAATTACCAATGCGGTAATAGATACAGGATTGATATTAGGTGGTAATTCCAATAGAGTGGGTCTTGGTTCAACCGCAGAGACAATCGGAATGAATAAGAGCAATCCCTCAGTGGCTGTAGGTGATGTATAATGGCCGTCAATGATTATCTGAAACGCCTCATAGTCGAAACCATAGCCAATAATATCAACGAAGTCATAATTGGATTCGATAATACACCTCCTACTAGTAGCGATGGAAGTGCTGGTAGACCTGCCATCACACTAACGCCAACTGTTAAGATTTTAGACAACTCATCCATATTGGTGGAAGCCGATGTACCCATTACAGAAAAGTTCGATGAAACGCTAAAGGAAGTATACATTCAAATGAAAGACAGCACAGGCTTCACACCAGTGAGCCGTCATGTGTTCAGACCCGTTCTGAAAGATGACAACACAGAGATGAAAATACAGATTCTATATGAGGTGAGTTAATGTCCAATCCACTTAAGACACACACAGACAATCTCCAAGACGGGGATTTCATTTTCTCATCCTCGTTAACGAACATGCTAGAAGGTGTTCACGGTAATGGCATACTGTTGTTGGAGGATTATGCGGTAGGTGAATCTAGAAGAGTTACACCGTCTGCTTTGCCGGGTGCGATTGCTTACGCTAGTGCAAACACTGTAACAATCAAGGGAGGTCATGGTGTTCTCGATGGCACATTGATAGATTTTGCTGGTGGTTATAGCACCAACACACCCAATACGCTAACTCTTGACTTGGATAACTCAAACTATGGCTCTGCTTTATCTTCAGGCCAACAATGCTTATTCGTAATCTATGTTACGACTGATAACTCGTCAGGTGTTAACAGAATCGGTGTGGAAAGAAGTAGCGCAGGGACTAGTTTTCCCAACACTCCAACCGCTTTCTTGAATGAGGGTGGCTCTCTAGATGTAGACCAAACCTTCGTTTTAGGTGTAGTAAAGGCCATTTATGCTGACAATTCAACAACCATGAAGATAAACGTGGTGAGTGATTCCAACATCTATGACCTAAGGAGTTACGTTAGACCATCTCCCATGTATCTAGGTAGAATGTCGAAAGGCACTGTTGGTGCTACTGCCTCAGATTCTATTAGAATCAACAGTCATACTGACCTTGATGGTGTACACGGTGGTGGAACAGAGAACGGTACTTTCTCAGCATCCAAGTTAGGCGGTCTATGGATGGGCGCAGACGAGGGTAACAACGATGTGTTGTTCTTCTCAGGTTATCAGAGTTCAACAAGGAGAACACACAGACTAGGCCCGAACTTGGTTTTGGTTCAGGCTAGTTCAGCCAATATCACGTTCCAATTTGACGATTACAATTACTTCATACTAACACCATCAGGCAACATCAACCTCACACCTGATACAAGCGATTCTTCTTTTCCACCCGGCCATACTATCTTCGTTTCCAACAAACATGCTAGTAACAGCGTTACATTAGTACAATCATCCGGCAACATTGCGGTTGGTGGCAATACCAGTGCTGTGTTTGTCTTTGATGGTACTAATTGGCATCAAACTATGCTTTCCTCAACAACATCCTCTACATCTAGCGGTACATCGGGGTTGGTGCAATTATCTGATGGCTCAAGCGGCTTCACCAGCGACTCTACAATTAGTTTCAACACATCATCGAATAAACTGACGGTTACAGGCGATGTTAGCATTACAAATCTGTTAAGTGATGTTAAGGCTGCTGAGTTCACACCACATAGTAGTAACTTGGGTGGTACAGCAGGTCAAACGCTATGGATGGATAGTGGTGATTCAAATAAACTCAAATTAGGTAGCGATACCATTCTTCATAGCGGTAATACAACTAGTGCTAGTTACAGTTTTGCGGGTCTATCAGATACACCTGCTAACTTCAATAGTGCTTCTAATAAGTTCCTTCAAGTTAATAATGGCAATGGGACTAATGGAACCGCTGTTGAGTTTGGCACTATAGTTGAGGGAGATTTACCGACCACACTACCAAGTGTAACATCCATAGGAGCAAACGGA